>MDSZ01089416.1_pt1 | contig 17367 bp, 14 predicted proteins | sample 811201 | NCBI WGS metagenome assembly MDSZ01 (sample SAMN05326647, study PRJNA326480) | marine metagenome | isolation source: seawater | place: Indian Ocean: North | collected 2010
TATTACTTTTGGTGAATCATTTATGTTGATTTTATTGGTAATCGGTTTGTTGTTCTAGATTTGTATCTCATAAAAATATAATATGTATATAAAATACCTGTAGTGAAAAATCGAATTCTTATTATTTTCTTATATTGTATGTTTTCTAATATGTTATTTTTATTGTTATAATAAGCAGTATTATAATCATATCCCCATGACTTACATTTACTACAATAAGAATTATCTTCGTAAAAATAAATTTTTTTATAATTCAAATTGATTTTACACAAATGACACTTCATTGCATGACTAATAATCAATATTGATCATATTCTTAAATATTAAAAGTTAAATTAAAAGTTAAAATAAATTTTGTCAAAAAAATGACTTAAAATTGTTTAATATTATTATATATAAATAGAAAATGATTATACCTGTTAGATGTTTTACTTGTGGATCTGTTATTTCTGATAAATGGATGCCATATCAAGAACTTACAGAAAAATATAGAAAGGATAATAAACAAGATGATATTGAATTACTAGACACAGATTCATTGTCAAAACCTTTAGGGGAACCCACTGCTGAATGTAAGGCTTTAAAAGAGTTAGATGTAACTAGAATGTGTTGTAGACGTCATTTCTTGTGTTGTGTAGATATGATTGATACTATTTAATGCGGACACATCAAAAAAAAATGAAAATTATACTATTTAATGAATTCTCAAATACTTTCAATATCAGGATACACACAAAAATATTTATTATCACAACTAACAAAATCATTATCTAGAGGAGATTATCAATCTGCATCATTATGGTCAGTTGAAATGCATATTTCAGGATGGATAGTTAAATGGTGGATAGGTATCGTTTCATATTGTGCTAATTATATTCATATCTCAAATCCAAAAATTAGCAAATTCTTATGGAAAATGTCTATGGATTATCCTGTTCTTCGCGGAATGCCAGGAAATCCAAACTCAAATGAAACAAGACAAGTTATTGCACTCGTTGTTGGTGTATGTGTTTTTTCTCCAAAAGACAATCCACACAATATACCAAAACCATTAAATGTTGCAGAATCCGATAGATCTGAATTATTTCATTCAATAGATAAAATTCAAGTTATTAAAGAAGTACAACACGTATCAATGGAAAAAGACTCAATTATTATGAAAAAACTACTATCAAATTTAGCAAATAACATTAGAGAAAGCAATTATTGTGGTTGTTTTAGAATATTAAGTATTTGTTTATTTTTAGAAAAACACAAATCATATAAAAACACTATAAAATGTGCTACTAGAAATTGGAAAGGTTTACAACAAAAACATTGGAATTCTTGGATTTTCTTATTATGGGATCTTCTTTTTTATTTAGGAAAAAAGAAAAATATAGAAGATATAATCGGATCATGGAGAGCTTTGTATATTATAAATTGTGATAAATCGAAATTTAATAGTTTGTTATCCTATGTTGTTAATAGTATAAGTTTACTTACAAATGATATTAAAACAGATTTACCATGTGTTCACAATGAAAATATGATTAATAAAGGATGTCAAAAAATTGACTATATTTATGGAACTGTTCTTAAAAATTATGCAGCAAATAGAGCAGTTTATAATTTTAATTAAGCTAACACTATAGATGCTTCTAATTCGTAATACAATAAATTTGAATTTACTGTAGTGAATTTTAATGTGATTGAATGTGGATCATCCGTTCCTGGATAATCATCAATATTTGCCATTATATCTGCATCCACTTTTAAACCATCATCACCACCGAGTGTTACACTAGCAATTTCATTTGTGGCATTATAAAAATCTTCTATATTTCTTGTATTTGGATCTTCAGAATACCATGTATTTGGATTTCCTTTATATAAAGTGCATTGAATCATACTATCTTCTGATGATAATGTAATTATTTTTAATTCGGTTATTTTATAATCTAAATCGTTTGATGATAATATTGTATGAACTATATCTGTTAAATCATTACCACCTATTTCATTGGCAATTGTTACTTTGTCAGAAGGATCTTCAATAGATATATTTGTAGGCAATTCAAATAATTGACTACTTGCATAATCTAAAGGTACTTCTTCTGGTTCTGGTTCTGGTTGTGACTCAGGTTCTGGCTCCGGTTCTGGTTGTGACTCAGGTTCTGGCTCTGGTTCTGGCTCTGGTTCACATACATGAGTACTATCATGTGATTCTATTTCAGGTTCTGAACTTGAATTATTACCAACATTTAATAAAGGTAAAATTCCAGGCCAACTAACATCCGAAGCATGTGGACGTTGTTCTAATGGTAACAATATTTGCGGAATTAAATAAAAATATCCGTTTCCATTATCAACGGTATCATTATAAAGACAAAGTAATGGATATATCGGTGCCATAAAAGCTAATGTAGCATACGTGCCAATTAACACATCTGAATTAATTGTTGACATCTATTTACTATAAATTATATAATTTAAATAAATTATAATTACGCATAATACAATATATAAACAAGTGTAAGTATAATACGCGTATATATTAGTATGACACAATGACAAGTATTACAAAACTAATACCTCCAAAATCAGGAAAAATTACAGAAATTATACATATAAGTGATGTTCATATTAGAAATGGTGATGAAATTAGTTGCAGATATGATGAATACAATTATGTATTTGACAAATTATTTTCAAATATTAATAGTCTAGAATCAATTAAATCAAATAGTGCTATTATTGTAATAACAGGAGATACTTTTCACAATAAATCAAAAGTAGAAACACCCGGAATTATGTTATTTAACAAACTTATGACAAATTTGGGTAAATTAGCACCAGTATACATTATTTTAGGAAATCATGATTTCAGACAAGATCAAATTGACAGTTCTATTGATTTCTTAGAAGCATTTGAAAATGTTTCATTTCAAAACGTTTGTTATTTAAAAAATAGTGGATTATATGAATCAGCAAATATAGGTTTTGGTTTAGTATCTGTTAAAGATACACTTAGACTAGGTTCAGGATCGGGTATGTGTGATGTTCTTCCAGATTTTCCCAACCCAAAATTATTTTCTAATAATATTAGTACAAAAATAGCTCTTTTTCACGGAACAATGATTAATTCAAAGTTTTCAGAAAATAGAACGACTTCAGAAGGATATCCATGGAATTGGATGGATATTGGATATGATTTAGGATTATTAGGTGATGTTCACAAACAGCAAATATTTGTACGTAAATCAGGATTTAAAGCTGGCTATAGTGGTTCTTTAATACAACAAAATTTCGGAGAATCATTGTTCAATCATGGATACTTATTATGGAAAATTAATGAAAAAGAAAATAGTCCAATTCCTGTGGAAATACAAAATAATTGTGGTTACTTGAAATTATGTATTAAAAATAATGAATGGTTTTGTGAAAATAAAACGCTAAAATCATTAATTTCTAATAATTCGTTTCCAAATAATTTGAAAATACGTATTTTTGGAGAATCAAATATGCTTTTAAGAGAATCTTTGCGCAAATTATTGTATGGAAAAGATTTTGTATTAGATGATACTATAATCAATGATATATCAGAAAACTCTCAATCTAGTGATTTTGCTTCAGATCTTTTATTAGATGAGTATATGAAATCAAATAATATAAGTGACTATGAAATACCATCACTTGAAGAACTAAAGATTCCTATTGATGATAAATGGAATAATGAACTTAAAAAAATTTCTCATAAAAAAAATATTGATATTGACAAAGAATATACAACATATCTTAATTCTATAGAAAGAACCAATAATTTAGAAAAAATATGCATCAAATATATTGAATGGAAAGGTTTATTATGCTATTCTGATAAAAACTGGTTTGATTTTGATATTTTAAAAAATAAGACAAATCTAATTTCAGCTAAAAATGGCGGTGGTAAATCAAGTTTTTTAGAAATTATTTGTGTATCAATATTTGGAAAACAAATTCCGTCTAGAAATGTTAAAGGCAATGCATATGCTTTAATTTCAAAAAATTTAGAAAAAAATTCTATTCCTTATACACATATTCACATAGTTATAAAGAATAAAATATACAAAATTTCTAGATTTTTTGATAAATTAGGGAGACCTAAAGCACGTAAAGGAGGTGTTTATATTCTAGAAAACGATAAATGGAATGTTATTTGCTCAGACCCACCAAAAACAAATGAATGGGTTTCAAAAAATTTAGGAGATATTCGTGGATTTTTAATGACAACGATGGTTAGTCAATCCAATGATGATGATTTTTTATCAATGAAACAATCTGAACAAAAACATCACTTAGAACAAATTTTTGGAATGAAAATTGCAAACTCTAAAGCATCATTGTTTAAACAATCATATTTGGCAATAAAACAATTTAAATCACATTATGATGTCTTTTGTGCTTCTCAAGAAACATTGATAACAAATGCTTCTCAAGACGCATTAGATACTGCTAATTTAATTTATAAAATTAAATCTAATGAATTAGATAATCTATCAAAAAATTTGATTACTGACTGGAATAATTGTAAAATAGATGATTTGAAAAGAGATATTGAATATATTAACTCTATTTTAGAAACTTATTCAATATGCTTTAAAGAAGATTCAAATAAACTGAATGAACTTAATATACAATTGGAAGAAGCAAACACTATCAAAGAAAATTTGTACCCACCATGTAAAAAACCAGTCAAAACTATTAAAGAATTAGAATATTTAACAAGTATTTGTCCCATGACTGAACCAATTCAGCTAGATTATGTTAGTATTCCTATTATTGACTTAGAAGAAGCAAACAAAATTGAAAAGAATGTAATTTGTCAACAAAAAAATAAACCAGACAGTACAGAATATTATTCATGCAAAGAAACTTATTCTAATACTATTAATAAAATTAATAATATAAGTGAAGAACTAGACGAAAACAAAACAAAATTGATTAACTATTTAAATATTGAAGAAAATTTGTTTTCTTCGAGAATTACTGAAAAAGTTTCAATTCCTAAAGAAAATAAAGATACTATTTTAAGTTATTTGTCAATTATCGAATCAAAAAGAGATATCATAGATTCTTTAAAAATTGAATTAGATAAATATTTGGCACAAATAACGTTACATAATTTACATAAAAATTTATACAAAATAAATCAAGATAAATTATCTAATATTTGTATATCAATCACAGATATCGAAAAAAGTCTTGAAAATATACCATTCAATCCTAAATGTAATGCTTGTATACAACAACCATTAAGACAACAATTGAAAAAATTCATAATTGAAAAAAATAATTTACAACATATTTTATTGAATTATGTAGTTCCACCATGCCCAACTATGGAATACGACAAACTAAACTTAGAAATATGTGAATATGACAAACATATTAAATTAGAACAATCTTACAAAGAAATTATAGAAGCATGGAATAAATATGATGAATATAGAAAAAATATAGAATTAAATGAAAAAGAACTAATTAAAACAAGAAATGTTATTCGTGATTTGAGAAACCAAATTGAATTACAACAAAATCATATTAAAGATTTAGAAAACATATCAAACAATTCTAAAAATATAATTGAAAAATATGAATCTATTTCTTCTAAAGAAAATCTATTAGATGAAAGAGCTGCATTTGCAGCATCAATTAAAGCACAATGGAATTTGTATGAACTATACAAAGAAAATGAACTAGCTATTGCAAATTTTCACAAAGGAAAAAATGCATTCAATGATTTGGAAGAAGCAAGAAAATATTCTGAATATACTAACATTTGTAGTTCTAATTCAAAAACCATTTCTCGAATCAATAGCAAAATTGATCAAATCAACAAAAATATATCTAAAACACAACAACATATCGATTATTGGAATATTGTAAAACAAAATAAAGCAACATTCGATAAACAGCAAATAATAGAAAACACTATTAATATTTGTAAACTAAATCTACAAGAACTTTATTCTGAAAAAACAGTGATTGAAACAATGATAAAACAAAATAATGCAATCTCTGCAATTAATAATGAAAATAAGAGAAAAAGCAATGATTTTAAAAATAAATTGGATCATCTACAATTATTGGCTCATATATATGAACAATACAGATGTTGGCTTTATAAAGAACATATTTTACCTAAATTAATAAATACTACAAACAGATTCATATCTAAAGTTGAACCTAATTTGAAATTAGACTATTTAATAAAACAAGATAGTTCATTTGTATTTCAAGCTATTAATAATTTACAAGAAATACAATTGGAAAAAACAAGTGGGTTTGAATACTTTATATTAGCAATTTGTTTAAGATTGGCTTTTATTAGTTTGACTATGGGAGATACTAAATTTGGAGGACAATTGCTGATTGATGAAGGATTTACATATTGTGATACAAATCATTTATCTAAAATACCTGGATTTTTAGAATCTTTGTTGAATAATTTTGATTCTATTATATTGGTGTCACATTTAGAAAAAATTAAAGATTCAGTTGATAACACTATATTTATAAATAACAAAAAATTAATTAATGGATCTTGTGTTTAAAACAATCATAATAAGTTTAACATAATATGTGTTAATAATGAAGCTATTTATAAATTTTATAAAAAGTCTTTTTAAAAAGAATACGAGTTTTTCAAAAAATAAGGTCAATAAATCAAAAAAACTTGTTTTACCAAATTTGATATTTGAAAAAAAATGAAACTACTATGCGAATTTATTTAAATCCTAATATGTATATATTAATAATCAGATATGACAAATAGTCAATCTAAAATTGCAAAAAATATTCCAAATGTATCGGTTATTGCTAATAAATTATCACAAAAAAGTTTAGAAGGAAATGCCATTTCAAGAATCAAACAATTGGAAGAACGATTGCTTTTCGAAATACTTGATTTAAACCCAAAAAGTAAAATACATAGAAATAAATCACATCGCTCAAAAGAAGAATCGGATAAAACGTTTTATTTAAATAGTTCAAGCTTATCTAATTCTATTATTGTAAAAGATGGAATTAAACCAAAAATTATAGATGAAAATAATGGTGGTTCATATGTCGATATAAGTAATTTAGAACATATTACTATGTATTATTATAAAAAATCAGGCGGAAACCCAATCATATTTGATTTTAGTCCACTAAAAAAAACTATCAAAGATATTTATGATAATAAAAAATCATATAAATTTCCATTGGTATTATTTTCCAATTCAAAATTAGAAGCATATCCAATTTATTATGAAGATAGTAATAAAAAACATTGTGGATTCGCCAATGATAGTTATAAAATTGTATCAAAACATATACAAGATTTACCTTCTACATTAAATGAATTATTCAAATTATTACCAAATACGGATAACATTATTGAAGAAAAAACCATTCAAAAAAAACAAAATCAAACAGGCGGTAACAAAATAATAGAAGATTCTGAAAACAACAAATATTTCAAAATGTGGGAAGAAATTTTCAATATTACTGGAGAATTACCAAAAGATTGTCCTTGCAAACAATATAGTAAAGCTCTTTATAATAGATGTGTTATTCAAGGGAAACCCAAACGAGGTATTAGGACCGTTCACAAAAATAATTGTAACAAAATTATAGAAAAAATTGTTTTGAAAAAAGATTAGTTGGGGTTTTTAGTTTTGGAAGTGGACGAGTTGGAGATAATAACAACGTTTTATTATTTCCAATAATCTTTCGCATTTCATTAGGCACTTTTCTTGACAAATATTTGTTTTCTATATAACCAATAGGGGGTATTTTGTGATTTAAATATATATTTTTAATATATAAATCTAAACAATCAGAACACAATGGAAGCTTAGATCTACTGTTTAAATCGCCAAATATAAAATATATATCAGACACACCAAGATTATCTAATTTTTGTGAAGCATTTTTAATGAAATCATAATATTTATTTTTATTATTTGTAAATGGTGCGTGAATATTTGCAAATGAACAAACCAATTCATGTCTATTATTTTTTATCCTAAAACGAAAACAATGACTTGCTTTTGTAAAACTTTCATTACTTGAATCTTGTTTTAATTCATCAATTTGTACAACACTGTCATCCCAAAATATACACGTTTCAAGCCCATAACCAATTAAATGTCCAAAATAAGATTTGAAATTTGTTCCACTAATATGTATTTGTTTATTATAAATATTTTTCCATATATCTAAACACGGAATACTATATATTGATGCTTCTTGAAAACCAATTACTAATATATCAGTATATTCGCCTAAATCTTCAAAATATTTTAACAATTTTGCTGGGCAAATATTATTCTTATCAGCAGAACCTATATTCCAAGTAACTATTCCAATAGTAAATGAGTGTAATCTACAAAAATATAACACTGGAAAATGATCATTTCCAGTCAATTTTATAGAATCATATATATTTTCTTCGATATTTAATGACGGATTTCCTAATTTATATAATATTCTGTCAGCATATCCTGGAAGCCGACCAATCCTCTTGAATTTTTTATTTTTTTCTAATTTCATAATACCAGTTTGACAATCTCTTTTATATGTTGGTTCAAACATTATTTTTGATTCACGATAATTAGGTAATATATTGTCAATTACGCCCAATAAAACATCTCTATTTACCAAGTAACTGATTATATTATCTGATAAAGGAAAACCTGACTCTAATATATCTTTAATTTCATAGAAAGTTATTTTTGGACGCATTGTATTAATTGTGTTTTATATGTATATTTAATAATTTATAAAATGTATATATATATATTATTTATATATATAATGGGATGCTTCGATATTTTTTGTTTTGTATGTGGTAATCCAAGTCATTCAGCTAATTATAAATTTGATACATATTTGAATGATTATAATAATTATAAAAAATTATTAAGTAAAAAAAAATTAAATAATAAAGAATTACATTCAGTAAAATATTATACAAAAATATTTAAAAATCATACGCCAAAAAAATCGGAACAAATGTTACAATTAATAAAAGACACAAAATGGATGGATAAATGTTCAATGTTAACATTAGATGATAAAATAATTCATAATGTTAAAGAAATGTCATGTAATACACAGTTTGTTGATAAATATAACAATCTTTATGAACATTTATCACTCGCATATGATAATAGTAGTCCAGGTGGTGTATTTATACATACGGATTGTTTAAAATATATCAATAAAAAAATTGGTATAAATATTAAATGTAAACATTTACCATTAACAAATATTACTGAGGATAAAATATTACCAATAAATAATGGGGAAATAGAAAAATATTGGGGACAAGAATTTGAATTTATAGATATAATAGAAAATAATAAAACTTATTTATGTACATCACCACTAAAAAATGGAAAAAATATTGGTCAGATAAATAAAAATATTAGTCAATTAAAAATTAAAAAAGAAGAAAGACCATCACCATTTGTTAGTGCAACATTTTATCAAAATGGTGTACATAAGATAGGTAATAATAACAAAATTTGGTATACAAATAGGGGTCGGTGGATAATAATTAATGAACCCCTAATATTAATACATGTTATACCTAATAATTCAAAACAAAAAAAGAAATTATATAATTTATCACGTTTGGGTTTACATTCGAATTATCCAGCATTTATAGTTGAAATAAAAAATACTCGTGATAATATAGAATATACAATTTTGACTGTTAAAAGTTTTGAAGAAAAACTCAAATGAATATTAAATATAATTTATAAAATGTATAAATCCAAAAAAATGAACATGCTTTTAACTCGTTATCAATGGTTAGTATTCTGCAAAGTTGCTCTTGTGGAATACTAACTGGTGGGTTTTAGGAGTGGTTATCTTAAAGAACATCAAATAATATCTAATAAACCAAATACTTCCGAGTGAGTAAATTCGTCGGATTACACATTTACTTTAAAAAGTTTTGTGTGAAAAAATAATTCCAATATAAATTCGTATATTTTCGCATAAGTATTTTACTATATTTAACTGCTATAATAGTATCAAAAGGACGCTTTTGAAACGCTATTATAGGTCAGAAATATAGTAGTATATAAATATTTGTGAAAAAATATGCGGTGGGTATTATAATATTGCAATATTTAACTGGTGCAATAATTGTATGTCAGAAATATTGTAATATTATAACTCACTCTAGTTATCTATATAATAAAATTTGCGTGCCGCCTCGCGGCAGCGTGTACCCGTGAGCAAATTGTATTATATAACCAATTAGGTTGATATATTGATGAGGAGTTGGCTCTCCGAATTCAAATATTTTTAATATTTTTTTTATTATTATAAAAAAACAAATATTTTCCAACTTTTTATTACACTAAATTATATATCTTCACGCAAACGTTTTCTAGCAATCATTAAAGCATATCCAAGAATATTAGTGCCTTTCCAATGAGGAGGATTATTTGCATTCACATGTGATTTGTTGATACCAGTTCCCCAATTTTTGTCTCTTTGTGTCATTTCTGCAATTACACGATTTTCTGTTTTATTAAGAATATCCCACAGAAATTTGTTTGATGCAAACTTCTGTGTTACAACAGCAATTGCAATCTCTAACACTGAATTTGACCAAAGTTTCTGATTAAATGGTTTAACTTTTCTACCAAGTGATTTACAAGTCTTTGGATCTTTATTAGAAGAACATATTTTTGCATAGCTTTCCCAATCTTTCATCAGTGCCGCTTTGCAAGCCATAATTGCTTGTTCTCCAAATTCTACTCGAATTATTGTCCTTTTTTCACAACAGCATTTCGGTAATTCGAAATCAAATGGACTTCGGAAAAAGTTGGAAAAACATGCATAAGTACCAGAAACATGACCGTAAAATGGTACAACTGGTAATGTATATTCTTCATTTTTGAAACTATTCCAAAATATGTGTAGCTCATTTGGCTTATTAATATGTATTAGCCGCTTCTTGTTATTAGAATCATATTCACAATTCATCATATTTATAAAATTTGTTTGTTTTAATCATAAAATAAAATTCGATTTCATTTTTTTGACATTACATAAATTACAAAAAAATGAAATCGAATTTTATTTTATTAATAATCGAAAGTAAGATTTATTTATGCGGAGTCATTTATATTAGGAGCGATAGTATCATTATAAACGTAACTGTTTGTGATACGTTAAATTTATCAGAGTTTGAAGAGTTGGTAAAAGACTTTATAAATTCATACCCGTTATTATTTCTATAACAACGGAATCTTAATCAAAAAGATTGGATAAATATGCGTAATACATATTTTAAAGACCATGAATGGAATGGACCTCCTGCTGTTGTATTAGAAGAAAGAGACAACAATTTGTATGGTCCACATACAAAACGAATAGTAAAAACCTTTTGGAAACCGAATAAACAAAAAACTAAAATGTCTCGGAAAGAATTGACATTTATTAAGAAAATAGCATTAAGATTTATTCGTGAATTGAAATACAATCGTAATTATAGATTACGAAAAATTTCATTGTTTTATGGAAGAATTCATGCCTTTGATGTGGATGCTGTTAAAAATATGGCTAAAAAGTACAAATTTGTTCTTGAAAGAGAATGTTTATATCAAATATTTGAGAATCAAGGTAGGAAATTTGAAATGTGGAAAAGAAAAGGAGCATTTTGGGGATCGTCTAAAAATAATAATTCTAGAGATCATTTGCTTGATAGACCAGAAATATATCCAAATGAGATTGATGTGTTTTCAAGAAATTCAAAATCAGCTATCCATCGTTCACATGGACAAATTGTAATACGAAAAAGTGCAATTCCAGATCTAAAATATTCGGATAGAATATTAAGACTAGAAGGAAAAACTTTACTCATTTTAAGATTCTTGCTTAAAAAAGGTTGTGATCCAAATGAAACAGTATTTTTAGAAAATATGATTTTCAAATACAAATGGCATTCAAAAATATTCTTCTTGAAAATTTTTGAAATGTGCATTAAATATGGATTGAATGATTTTAAGTTAAAAAAAGTACTTAGAAAAGGTCATTCAAATAGGAATAGGCGCGCATTCTATTTATATCCTGCAAACCCGCGTGGGAATCAACTTACAGTAAAGGATACAGTACAAATATGCAATGGATGGATTAATTCTATACGTTTTGATAGAATGTTGCAAAATTCAAAAAAAGACAGCAATATACATCAACTGAATGATGATGTTATTAGTAATATACGGTCATTCTTATATGAACCATTGAATAGCTACAACATATCTCATGAAATTGGGTATTAGGTTTGATTAATCATAATAAATGATTTATCTTTTTTTAAAATAATTTGTTATTGACTTTTGTCCAAATTTCTTACCTTCTTCAATTTTTACTCTTTTTTCAAACAAAACTTTATATGCTTCATCGGATTTTAAAGTCATTATTTTTTCTCTAATATTCTTATTTTTTTTAGGATCACTTCTCATTTTATTTTCTAAACGTTCAAAATAATCACTTTCTTTATTATAACCATATTTTCTTAAACTTTCCAATGTTAATGCATACACTTGACAACATGGTTTTACAATTTGATTGGTAATATAGAACAAATAATCTATTTTCAAGTTATTTTCTTTTATATAATCAGGATGTTCAACTCTATCACCTTGCAGTTTAACTGCACATTTTGTATTTATATAAACATATGGTATTCTATCATTTGATTGTGGTTTATTTCCAGGATCTCTTTCACCCATTCGATCTGCCAAGGCTTTATGAACAATCTGATCTGGAAATGCATAAAATGCATTCAATTTTTTAGTAATTATGAAATATTGCATTGGAAAATGACCAGATAGAATTTTATTTATACAATCTTTTAGAAATTCAATACTTGAATCAATATCACGATCGTTAATTATACGATTGATTATACCATCATATACATATTTTAATATAGGTGCGTTGTCTCTTCGTTTGGTTACAACACCCATTGATGTTTGTTTGTATTTCTTAACATCAAATTCATATTTATTGCCAATATATCCTTTCTTTCGTAATAATACAAATGGTAAGAACGTTTTTTCATATTCCAAGCAATGTGGATATTGCAATAAAGGTTGAATACCTTTTTCAACTTCAATTGATTTATCAATAGAAGCTTGTAATGCTTTTTCAGGACTCATTTTATTTCCATTTTCGTCACGGCATTGGAAATTTACAAATATTGAATCAGTATCTCCATACACTACTTCGGCTTTTGGGTAGTGTTCATTAACATAATCTTTTGCAAGATGTAAATGCGCTCTACCAACTGCAGTAGTGCTTGCTGCAATATCTTTATAATATAATGCGGATACTTCAGCACCAACTCCACCATATAGTGAATTTGCCGTAATTTTATATGCCAACTGCAAACCATCCAAAACAGATCTTCGAAATGGATCTTTTTCTTTTTTGATCATTGCTCGAGTTTCTTTTCTTGCTTTTAACAGTTTCATTAAAATTCTAGGCAATATACCCCTTTTGTTGTCAATTACTGCACCAGATTCATCTTTAGGTGGTTGCACATATCGACAAGTAACTATTGGCTCTGATTCATTAACTCGTTTATGCCACGTTTTGCCAATCAAAACAGAATCATAATTATCATATGAAATGTCTTCAAATTGAATTCCCATATCTTCCAATATTTTTGCACCAGTCTCACCCAAATACATTTTATCTTTGATAATTGTGTCATGAGAAATATTAGATCCAATCATAGATGATGGATACAGACTACTATAATCTAATACACTAACCGGTTCGTCTAGGAAAATTGCTGGTTTTGGTTCCAATACTTCGGCACCTTCATATGAATCTTTAGAATTTTCATCGGTTTTTCCAGGCAATTCCGGAATCATGTAATTTTCCTTAGAACATTCGCTTGATACTAAGCTTAGTGTTTTAATCATTTGTCCTCGCATAAACAAATATGAAAATGGAACTAAACAAACATTAGACATACCAACATTATTTGTAATAATCTCTAATTTTTGCATCAAATTAAGACATAATTCACAATCCTGAACACAATATTTTGCAACAATTGCTCTATCAGAATCCGAACCTCTTTGCATCTCAAAAATGTCTTGTGGCGAGACATTATCCTTACCCACGCACCAATATACCGACTTTTTCGGCCATTCTATATTTTGGTCATTTGTACTAGATTCCATAATAATCTTTTCATTATCAACGATTTCCAATATTTTTCTCCTTTCTCCTAAATACTCTTTACCAATAATACTCGATTTGTAAATTGCTAAATAATGTCCTGGTCTTAAACTAAAAGTTGATGGAGTATTCACAATCATTTTATTTTCTTCAAATTCAAAACTCGATATTGATCCATTGATAAATTCATTTGAAACGTCATCTAATTTGTATGAACTTAAATTATGCTCTCTCTGGATAACTTTCAATAAATCTATTGTAACCATACCAGGCATTTCGAAATAATACAGAAAATTATGTCCCATTGCTGCGGAAAACAATTCTTTTGAACCTAGTTTGTTTTCAATACCTTTCATAGGACCCATTCCTATTAATTTATTCAAACAACCATATTCTTCTGCACATTCCCACAAGAATTTGAAATCAAAACCAAATATGTTATATCCAGTTATAATATTTGGTTGAGCTTTCGCCATGAATTTCGCCCACTCATTATATAGTTCTGAAACAGTTTCACATGAAACTACTTCAACTCCTTCAATTTCATCACATCCACCCAACGTTACAATATGTCTCTGAATCGTAGTAGATTCCATACCATATCTATATAATACAGTGCCAATTTGAATAACTTTGTCACCCATCACCGGTGGTAATGCAGAACATAATAAATTATTGATACTTTCAGCAATTTCTTTCGCTTTTATCTTCTCTGTTGAAGAATTTGTCTTTACTAATTCACGATAACATTCCAGACCAATAGTATCAAACTCTCTATTTGTAATGTTTGGTTTATTTTTTAAAATAATTGTTTGAATAGAAGATTTAATACTATCTTCATATATTTCTGAAGGATAATAGTCTCTAAATGCACATTTTATCCATCTTTTCACCATTGATGGACTAACTCTCTGTTTTTGCTTTAAAGTGCGAATAAATTCTTCATAAATATTTTGAGCTAATTTAGTATAATCTTTTTTTGCAACTGGAAAATCACCATGACTAGAATCAGCTTCAATATCAAAAGATGCTACTTTTATTGGACCAATAGAATTATTATCAGCAGAATAAACATCTTTCCAATCTACAGTCCAATTTCTACGAAAATTAGATTCTGAAAAACTCGTTTTAGTGTATTTAGCATTTTTTATAGTAACCCAACCGGTTGGCTTAATGTTTCTCATATGAATCATTCTCAAAACAGGCGTAATGTTTTTCTCATAAATAGGAAATACATGATTTTTAATTTTTGTATTAATAGTAATTCTTTTACGAGGATTTGTTTTTCCCTCTTTTATTCTATAATAAACACTTCTTAACGCGGCTTCACTCTTAAACTCAAGTTTCATAAACTTACGTTTCTTTTCCCATTGATAATCTCTAAAACGATATTTTGAATGAACACAATCCTTTATCCTGTTTGTGATAATTTCATCCTTCATTCGACGCGGCAGTTTATCTCTTAACTCGTACAATAATGAAGAAGTCCAAGAATCAATCCAATTATCAGGCAATTCAATCCAAAAGAAAGGTTCAAAACCCGTTACCTTAATACAAGCATTATTACCTTTATCTGATACCCCAAACATATACATCATGTATACTTTTGAGATTTTCTCAGAAAATTCCAATTGATCTGATTCTGAAGAATCATCATTGTCTATATTTTCATCAACACAATACCAATCATAAATTTGATAACATCGTTCTTGATCCTTGTTCATATTAATATAATTATATCGATTTCGTCTTAAACGAATAGTTTGTCTATTTTCTAATACACAATTTGTTAATCATTTTTATGATTTTAATTATTCTATTTTATTGACATACGAAAATATATTACACATTGGTAGTGGAATTGAATTTTTTCTAGGTATTGTACAATCATTATAAATTTTCTTACTGATATCGACAACGCCAAATATTGGATGGAAATTCCATCCATTTGTTTCTTCTGAAATGTCTGGATAATGTTTAAAACAACAAGTTACTAATAAAATAAATGTTACTAACCATAGCAATGAATTATGAACAATTGCTACATCATCTGGATGTGTATCTTTACTAGGTATTATAAAAAATTCGAAAACCAACATTGCCATAAATGTGTCGCCAAGTATTCTTATTCCAATATTCATGCCAGAATCATCACTTATGTCTATAGGTATTTGAGATGCTATAAACAAAATAATACAAAATATGAAGAATTTATAATATACAACCTTCAAATTTGCACGAACACGTTCTTTACTGAAACCATTAAGCATACAAGCAACTAATAATGGAACTAAAAATACTAAAGTGTTTTCAATTATTTCTATTTTCATTATAACTTCAAATTATTTTTAATTTATAAATCATGGTACTAAAACAAATAAAATGCCCACCACAAAACAAGGGATATGGTATTAACAAATTTTTGAAAAATTGGTTGCCTGGAATGGAATTGTATGCAATGGATTATGTCGGAGTTGGAGACATCATTGGTACAACAAATAATAAAGTTTCAAAAAAAGTTGCCCTGGGGAATAATTCATTTGTATCAATTGGTGGCACATGTGGAAGTTCAAGTGATCCGGTTTGTGTAGGTCAAGAAAGAAATATGTATTTAAAATCATATCCACTAGGCACTATACCGACATGTATTGAAAAAAAAGACGGAAGCTATTCTACTAATCAAGGTATTCCAATTCTTGGTAAAACATCACTTATTGGTGGATTACAAGAAGATCTTTATACATTACCAATTACAGACATTACTAAATCAATGCTAAATAAAGGAGTCTTTGCGTCAGATGATTGTATGAATGCAAGATTACCAGTTGGTAGTGGTTTGCTGATGGACAAAAAACAAGTTAATTCAAAAGATGATTCTTATGGTAAAAGGCAAGCGTGGTGGATAGAAGAAAAATGTATTCCTAGGCAACCGACCGTTTCCCAAAAATATGGTAATGAAACATTTAAAATACCATTTTCATCAAGTTATTGCATAAAAGAACCATTTACAAACAAAGATGAGGATTATGAAAATATTGATCTATCATCACATTTGTTTATTTTATCAATGATTCTGATATTTATTACTGTCATGAGAAAGTAAATTTTTTTTAAGAGCTAAAGCTCCTTTTTTATCTAACA
>MDSZ01204677.1_pt1 | contig 17367 bp, 14 predicted proteins | sample 811201 | NCBI WGS metagenome assembly MDSZ01 (sample SAMN05326647, study PRJNA326480) | marine metagenome | isolation source: seawater | place: Indian Ocean: North | collected 2010
CAAGTTTCTAAGGTCACGGTCACATCCTACAAAGGTGGCAAGGTTGTAGCAAAAGTTACAACGCTCAAGCGTCCTTCAACTCGTAATCTCATTTCAGTTGATCGCTATCTCAAGGATGTAAGCACCAGATGGGCAATCCATCAGTACGAAATCCAAGAATTAGTAAAGGACTTCAAAAAAGGTTTTGAATTCGTCAAACCTTACCACGCACAACTGGTTACCCTAGTCAAAGGGTAGACAGTTCACAAAGTGTCCACTAACGCCCCCAAAGGGCGTTTTTTCATGGCATACTATAAGAGTAAATCACACAGGACCTTTATGACTCGCAAAATTGAAAGGGAAATGCAAGCAGCAATCGCTACTCGCACCAACTGGAAAAAAGCGAACACCTCAGTTGAGGTTGATTCAGAGGGATACACATCAGTGAGATTACACGGCAACCGCATTGCTGAGATTGAACCAAACGGCGACATCATCCTAAGTTCATGCGGTTGGGATACTGTCACAACCAAGTCAAGATTGAACGCTGTTCTAGATGTCTTTCTTTCAGGGTGTGGCATTTTTCAAAAGGATTTCACTTGGTACGTGGGCGACCTGAACACCCCATTCTTTGACGGTTTCAGGATCTCCCGTTGAAAACAATTCCTACATTTTGTAACACTACGCTCACTCCGTGGGCGTTTTTTCTTATAATTAATCATGTCATCTCCTGGAGGACCAAAAATGGATTGGGAAGAGTACATCAAAGAAGAACTAAAATACTACGATGAGCACCCCGAAGAGGATGACCCATTGGAGGCACACACTAACGGGATTGCCATGTTAGAGGTAGAATACCCAGAATGAGAATAATTGTGGACAGTCTCCAAACTGTCCACTTTTTATTGAAATGACCTTGTGATCGTGTATTATAGGTACATGAGCACATTACATCATGAATCCATTCTAGAGGATTGCTATCTAGAAATTCTTGAAGAGTTCAGAACTGAACTCCTCAACATGACCCAAGACCAAATTGACAAAATGGTCTACCAACGTTTTGAGGATCGCTGCCAATGAACACCCGAAGACTTGAAATGACCGAAGCAGAAGAAACCGCATTGGTCAACCTCTTTCTATTTGTTCACGATATGGGAGCACCCCCACATCTGGAAGAGGACGAAGCATTCAACTCCCTATGGGAAAAAGTCAGCGACCCTTCACCCTTTGATTATGTGTAAGACCCTTCGGGGTCTTTTTTCTTTCTAGCAACCAATTCACAAACTGTCACCCATGCACTTGATTGATGCCCTCGCCGTGGTATTATTAATATGTACTCAAGCAAATCTCATGCAACGCCTTGAACTAACAATGGGTCGTGACATTCCCGATAATGGCACAGTAACTGATCACATGATGGATGATTTTATTCGCCGTGAGATCATGCCCCATTTTGAGTACGGCACTTTCATAGATGGCGAAGGTCTCTGGAAAGGGCAACGAGAGCAAACCAAGATTTTTTATCTTGAGTGTGCTGACTCTGAGGTTGCAGAACATATGCTTAGTTTGAACTGCATCGCTGCTGCGTATAAGAAACAGTTCAGACAAGAATCTGTCCTCATCTCACAAGTGCAAACCAACGCAATTTTTAACTAATGAGCATTCGCTACTGGACACCCAACGACCAACGCCACGGCAGATTGATTTCATTTTCAACCCATGCTAAAGCGTTGGACATGCTCGCATTTTACCAAGGTGCAGGCATCAGATGTGAATTAGTGGACGATTAGCAAACTGTCCACGGGGGTGTAGACACTGCACCCCTCATCCTCTATAATAAGAGCATGAACAAAAACATTTTCATCACAAACGAAGCAGCACGTAAAGACCCCGTTGTCATTGCTGCCATGAAATCCATCCTTAAGCAAATGTCTGATGAGCATGATCGTCACGTTGCAGGAATTGCACCCGAAACCGTAGAGGTTTCACCAGTCAATTTTTTACAGGATGTCCTTGATGATCTTGGTGACCCTCAGATGAGAGACCGAGAACGTGAGGAGTATTTCAGAAATGGTTGGGGCGACAGTCGCAACGGTTGCTGGATGTAACAGTTTAACACACCCTGCCCGAAAGGACAGGGTTTTTTTGTGATTGCCGACCCCAAGGGTGAGCCGAGCGAAAAAACAGGAACCTTTCTAACCTACAAACGTTTCCCAGAGCACGATAAATATAAATACAAAATTGAAATTTCAAAACCTTGATTTTCAAAAAATTTTTCCCAGGAAAAAATGCCCAAAAAAGACGAGTTAAAATTTGACTCAGATGATATACCGTATATACTTAATAACATGACAGAAACGCCCGAAGGAACAAATCCTGTACCTGGTACAGAGGTACATGAAGTTCCTGGTTTAATTCCAGAAACGCCCAATACAATTCCAGGATATGATCCAACAACCTCGGAACCTCCTTCTGAGTATGTGCCAAATGCTGCTGATGGATATGAATACAGTGGGCAAGGCAATTATCCAGGAAACCATCCAGAGATGTGGACAGAGAATGATGGAACAACAGGAGTAGTTCCCCCAGTACCTCAACCACCTACACATCCTAATTCAGAAAACGCCCATAACGAACTTTTGGAGAATCCAAAGTATGCTGTTCATGTGCATGAAACACAGATCAATAGGATTGTGGAAGTACTAGAGAATATCTCTGAACAAATCAATCATCTTGAGTATAGACTTGGTGATCTTGAACAATCAGTAAGATTTAGTAATGAGCATAGTCCTCATGATGGACCACCTACACCCCCTTCAGGTACAGATTATGGAAGCACAACATAATTTTGACAAGATACTCAATAACTTTGATCAGTTTTGTGATGAGTTTGAGAATGCTGCTGCAAAAAGTTATTCACAGTTAAATCATGGAAGAGATAAAAGAGAAGATAGAGAAACTCTCCAAGAGATTAGATTCTCTGGAGAAGAGAATGTCATCTCTGGAACAACCCCAGTTGATGTACAAGCCACCTTCCTCTCAGAAACACGAGAGTCTAGTGGAGACACTTAACTATCTACATAATTCAGTAGAATGTTTATTAGAGGTGGAACGTGGCGGTTGATCTAACAGGTAATCCAGCAAATGCAAGTACAGTGGATACTAGTAGTGCTAATCCCACTGCTACGTATCCTGTGCAAGCAAATGGAGGTACTGATTATACTTGTAATACAGTATACAGTGATGGAGGAGGTCTTACATTCCTAGATCCTCTTTCCACGTATACACCTGTTACTGGGATACCTATTGCACCTAACCCTGTACCCATTCCACAACCCTTGCAGAGGAATGATCTTATTTCATTGGTCAATTCAGATGAAAGGGGTGTTTACATAGAAGGGAAATTAGTTCCCGTCATCGGGGATGCTCTTTCGGGTACTGGGGCAATTCCCGATCCTAGACCCTTGACATCTGCGACAGATTATCCTACAATATACATTGGTACACGAACTTAATTAATGGCACTTTATAATGATGGAGTTTATATTGCTCCAAAACCTAAAAAGACTCGTCAGGGTAAATCACAGAATACGAAGCTTTCTGCTACTTCTCGTAATGCTGCTAAGAAGAAGTATAGAGGACAGGGACGCTAGTTCTCCGAACGCCGAAGACTCCGAATGACTTATCAAGCACTGCCAAATTCATTACATGTAAAAGATAGTCCTATAGCAGGTCAAGGTCTTTTTGCGAAAGAAGATATACCTGCTATGATGTATCTTGGTATATCGCACGTGGTAGTTGATAATGAAATAATGAGAACGCCTCTAGGAGGGTTCGTAAATCACTCTGAAGACCCCAATTGCGTGAAATGGTCGGATGACCAAGGATGGGGTGAAATTTACTATATGAAGACGATTAAGGAAATAAAGAAGGGTGAAGAGTTATTCTTAAAGTATACCTTCTACCAAGTTACATAAAAGTCGCTAAATAATAACTGACTTCGTATATTGTCAGTAATGGCGAATAAATTGTCCTTCAAGGACATTAATATCACATTTAAGAAGCATCCTGTTACTGGTGACGTTGTTGTCAGTAAGGATGCTTCTGCTATTAAGCAAGCAATTGTAAATTTGTTGCTTACTAATAAAGGTGAGAAGTTATTTAACCCTGAATACGGATCTGATATTCGTGCTTATCTATTTGAACCATTAGACTATGGTACTGCTGCTCAAATACAAAGGAACATTGCATATAGTGTAAATAAACATGAACCTAGAGTTCAAATAGAAGATTTACGTGCTAATCCAAATTTTGATGATAATGGATTTGACGTTGAGATGACATATTCAGTACGAGGTTCAAACGATATACCTGTTACAGTAGACTTCTTCCTAGCAAGGACGAGATAATGCCATATACCCAGTTAAACAATTTAGACTTCAACGAAGTTAAGACAGCTCTCAAAGAATATATGAGAGCACAGACAGATTTCACTGATTACGATTTTGAAGGATCTGCAATCAGTCAGTTATTAGACGTAATGGCGTATAACACGTATTATACGGCGTTTAATACCAATATGGTATTCAATGAGTTATTCCTTGACTCAGCGACTCTGAGAGACAATGTGGTGTCTCTGGCAAAGCAATTGGGGTATACTCCAAAGTCTATTACATCACCAAAGGCAATAGTAGATCTAGAGTTGACATTTAATGGTACTGCACCTTCTACAGCAATATTAAAAGCAGGGAGTGGATTCATAACAAACTACGATAATACATTATATCGTTTTGTTGTAAGAGAAGATCATAAAGTATCAGTTGTTAATAAGGTAGCAACATATAATGATCTAGAGGTATATGAAGGATCTTATATTACATCCAGAACTACTGTCAATACAAACTTGCGGAACCAAAGATTTAGAATAGATAATTCTTCCGTAGATACGAACACACTTACGGTAAAAGTGTATGATTCCGCAAACTCTACGGTATATGATACATTCACTGAAGCGAAGAACATATTGGATATTGGAGCAAATGATAAAGTCTTCTTTATCAGTGAGATGGAAGATGAGAGTTATGAGATATTCTTTGGTGATGGTATATTAGGTAAAAGTCTTGATAACGGAAACGTAGTTGAGATCAACTATATCATTACTAATGGGGAATCTACTAATGGTGCATCAACATTCACCTTTAATGGATTAATTGAAGATGATACAGGTGCTCCTACTACATTACCGTTTGCTGTATCTACTCTTACTACTAAAACTATTGCTGCTGGTGGTGCTCCTATTGAGAGTATTGACAAGATTAAATATAATGCTCCTAAGTCTTACGGATCACAGAATAGAGCAGTAACATCTAATGATTTTAAATCTGTTGTGAGAGACTTATATCCTGCTGTTAGTGATGTTATTGTATTTGGTGGTGAGGATCAGCAACCACCTGCTTATGGTAAGGTATTCATATCCGTGAAGCCTACGGAAGCATCTACATTATCTTCTTATACAAAAGATCAACTAGTACAAGATCTTAAGAAGTATACTGTTGCTTCTATTAGACCTGAGTTTGTAGATCCATCTATTATATACATTGAACTTGATAGTAATATCTACTATAGTAGTGCAATAACTAAGTTGTTACCAAATGAGATGGCAACAAAGGTTACTAATGGTATTAGTGAATACTTAAAGACTTCTGGTACTGAGAAGTTTAATGGTAAGTTTAGATATAGTAAATTTATTGGTGTTATTGATGGTGCTGATCGCTCTATCAGATCAAATGATACAAATGTTATATTACGAAAGGATTTTATTGCACAGATAAATGCATCTTCATTCTATGAGATATGTTATCAGAATCCTTTCTTAATAGATTGCAATAATCCTGTAGTTTGGTCTACAGGAATGACAGTCTTTGAGTATCCAAACTATACCTCATATCTAGAGGATAGAGATGGTAAAATAGTCCTATATAGACTAGATTCTTTGACTGGTGAAAAGATCCTATTAGATGATTCTGTAGGAACTGTTGATTATCATCATGGTGAAATTAAATTATATAACTTTACAATCTTAAAGGGTAGTTTCTCTGATAATCGTATTGAATTACGAGTGAAGCCTGCTAATAAAGATATTGAAGTTAAGCGTGAGGCATACCTAGACGTAGATGTGCCAAATAGTAAATTTATCGCTTATAAAGAAGAGTAGTAGATGTTAAAGACTGCTAACAAGATATCATTCTTAATTGAATCTCAGTTACCTGACTTCATTAATGAAGAATATGAATTGTTTGGTAAATTCATACAGAAGTATTACGAACAATTAGAGATTCAAGGACAACCTCTGGATATTATCCAAAATATCCAGACATATCGTGATATTGATTTTTATGAGAAGAATATATTAAATCAGAAGACTAATATCACTACTTTTATACAAAGTTCAGATACTTCTATTACTGTTAGTGATGCAACTTCATTTCCTAAGAATGGTGGATACATCAAGATAGATGATGAAATTTGTTTTTATAAGTCTAGGACAGATACTGAGTTTTTAGAAATTAGTCGTGGTGTAAGTGGTAATACAAAGCTTGGAGATCTTTATGAATCAACTACATTCATAACAACACAAGCAGCAGATCATGTATCAGGATCTGAGGTACTGAATATAAGTAATCTTTTCTTATATTCTATTGTAAAGAGTTTTGAGAGTCAATACCTTGTTGATTTTCCAGAAGCGTATTTAAAGGGAAAAGTTGACAAGAGAACATTAATAAAAAATATAGGTTCTTTCTATAAATCAAAAGGAACAGATAGTTCTATTAGGTTCCTATTCAAATGTTTAATTGACCTAGAAGGTCCAGAACCAGAGGTATTTCACCCAAGAGATTTTACTCTTAAAAGTTCAGAATCTAGATGGGTTAATGTATATGCACTTAAGGCAAAGATAACATCAGGAATAGCAGAAGATCTTGTTGGTAAGAAGATAGAACAAAAAGATGGTATATATGCTTCTGCAATTGTTGATAATGTAAGATATGTTGGTAAGTATGATGGTGAAGAATTATATGAGATAATTCTTGCAGAGTCTAGTGTTAATGGGCAATTCTCTATTGCATCAAGAACAAAATTAACAAAAGATATTGGAGTTAATGTTACTGTTGGTGATAGAGTAAATGTCTTCTCTACAATGGGATGGGATAAGGAAGGTAAATTCCTTGTTGGTGGAGAAACATTTACATATAAGAATAAAAATGTAAATCAATTTGTTATTCAATCAAGGACAGGTACAGGAACTCATTCTACAGATGCTTCTGTAACATATGGTGCTGATGTTACAGATGGTAATGTAACTCTTTTAGTATATGGAGTTCTTTACAATTTAGAAACAGATTCAAATCAACCATACCTTAATATTAATGATACTATAGAGATATCAGAATCTGGGTTCCTGACTAATGATGTAAAAATCTTTGACGCACAGAATAATCTTAGATGGATCACTAGTACTGGTACTCCTGCCATATCAGATCTTAATTCTAATGTATCAGCAATATATGAAGATGAGACAGGATACTATATTGCTTCTTCTGGATTCCCATCACATCTTATTGGTACATTACCTGCTGATGCACAAGATCAAAAGAATTTAAAGATTATTAGAAAGAATCCTATTCCTACTACTGAAGTTTACGAAACTAAGTATAGAGATGTTGGTATTGCTATTAATGGTATTCCTTTCGTAAGTTATAAGGATGAGGAAGTTGTATTTAATGGTCCATTAGAAAATATTACAGTTACTACTAGAGGACGTGGTTACGAGAAAGAACCATATGTTCTTGTTGATGGAGTATCTGGTATTGCAAGGACTAAATTAGCAGGACAGGTAGTTGAGTCTGTTATTATTGATACACCAGGCTCTTATTCAGCAATTCCTACTATAGAAATTTTATCTGGTAGAAATGCTACTGCTACTGCTATAGTAACTAATGGTGCTATTACTAGTATTGCTGTTGATAATGCAGGTGAATACTATTCTTCCCCACCAGAAGTTAGAATAACAGATAATGCAGGAAAAGGAAGATTTGCAGATTATACAGCAGAGATCTCTGTTAAAGGTGAGTTAACGGGATTAGTCAAAGTTAATGGTGGAAGTAATTACACACAAGGCAATGTAGTAATTGATATTATCCCAGTAGGTTCTGGAGCAACTGCAACTGCAAAGATTAAAGAGTGGAGAAAGGATAAGTTTAAGAATTCAACATTAGATAGTGATAATGGTGGGTTCCTTAAGAATTTCATTTCATCTAAGGGAAGTGGATATGCTTATTATGCATCTCCAACTACATTAAGGGTAAATGACACAGGAACAAATCATTCACCTATATTAGGATTTGCATATGATGGTAACCCCATATATGGTGCTTATGGTTATGTGAACACACTAGATTCTTCATCTGGGGTACAGAGGATGACATCTAGTTATACATTAAATCCTCCTACTACAGATAGACCTACTGCTACTAATGGTACTTTTATCAATGATTATGAATATATTCATGGTTCTGGTACATTAGATGAGAATAATGGTCGTTTCTGTGTTACACCAGAATTTCCAAAAGGAGTATATGCTTACTTTATTACTGTTGATAGTACAGATACACCTGTATTCCCATATATCTTAGGTAAGAACTATTATTCCCTTCCTGTAGATTCTAATTACAATTCAGAATTGTCTCAGGATGATTTACCAAAGAATTCTAGAATATTAAGAACAACTAATATTGATAATAATGGAGATCTTGCAATAGCAAGAATTAATGATGTTCAAAGAGGTAATGTATCATCTGCTACAATTATTAGCAGTGGATCTAATTTCTCTGTAGGAAATAAGATAGTAGTTGATGATAGTGATACCAATGGATTTGGTGTTGCTGGAGAGGTAAGTTCTGTAAAGGGAAAATCAGTAGTCTCAATTGAGTCTCAAGTAAAGAAAGCATTATATGTTGAACTTAGTGGTATTGGATATCTCTTTGATGGAGATACTATCACACAAGCAAACACAGGTGCTACAGGAACTATAGTAGGAGATGTCTTCTCTGGTAGTAAGTTTGCTTTAAGTTCTGTATCAGGAACCTTTAATAGTACAGATGTACTATCATCAAACACAAAGGTAATCTCTTTAATATTAAATCAAGACTCTTCATATAGTAAAGGTGCTACTCTTTCTTTATCTGATGGTGTTAATAACCCTGTTGGTAGAGGTGAAGTACTTGAAACCTCAATAGGTCAAAATACAGTAAAGATTAAAGTTAGTTTAAATGGTTTTGTTGCTGATGACTCACTATTTCTTTCAAGTAACAGTTTAATTGATACTACAGGGTCTAGAGTTGTTGGTATTACTAATTTAAGTGAAAATTTAAATATATTTACTATACAAGATAATGTAGCAATACTTTCAGTTGATGGCTCTCATGGAGTTGGCGTAGGAGAAAAGATTGATATTGACATCATTCCAGATGATGCTACAACTACAACTACACACCAAGTAACTAGTGCAATATATCAAGAAGTAACCGTTGAGATCCCTTCTGTTGCAAGGGTTCTCAGCGATAGTGGAATTGGAAGATATGAAATTCTTAATGGTGGGGATGGATATACTGTAGGTACGTATACTGACATTGCATTGAAGGGTGGAACAGGAACAGGTGCTAAAGCAGATATACAAGTAACACAAGTTGGTAACTATACTGCTGTAACAGATTTTAAACTAAAAGATAAGGGTACAGGATATAAAACATATGATATCCTAACTGTTGGTGATAGTGATTTAGGAAAGTCATCAACAGATGAGCCAGATTTCAAAATACGTGTTGATCATGCAGGATTTGCATCCCAAGAAGAAGATTTAAAAGTTGACAGTGTTATTGGATTTAAATTAGGAGATAATCTTCTTATTGGAAGTGAAGTTGTAAGTATTAAATCTATTAGTGGTAATACACTTGAAGTGATTAGGGGTAATTCTCCAGAAGATCATGCTGATGGTATTGCTGTTACCTTATCAGATCCTGGATATAATCTTTCTGTTGGTTATCAAATTAATCAAACAACTGCTGATCCTACACAACCAACAGTTGTTTCTTATGATAAGATTACACAAAAGGTATTATTTAAATATGCATATGGACAGACATTAGCGACTATTAGTGAGTTAACATTGAGTAGTGTCTTTAAAGACGAAAGTACTCCTGATAATAGAATAGTTAATATTAATAATGTAACATCTCCACAATACTATTTTGAAATTGATGGAGAAAGAAGTAAGAATATTGATATAAAGAAATACTATAGGTATATTTTTGATACTTCTCATTCATCAATGAATGGTAAGATATTTGATATATCACCAAGTATTAATTTCAATTTAGTTACACCAGAAAGAATAAAGAATAGCAACAATATTGATGTTAAGATAGGTTTTGGTGTAAGAGTTGGTTCGTCTACTACAAAGGAAAATCTTGTTTATAATAGATATTACTATTATGATGAGAATGGAGTAGCTAACTCAGAGTATTCCTATTTAAATGTTATTGATGATCCTCTACAAGGATCTAAAGATGTAGTATATGTTACATCTAATAAGATTTTATATTCTACTGGGATTGAATCTCCTCATGATGGTAGTGGAACTATTACATATACTTCAAAATCTCAGTTTTCTGTAGGTGAAATAAACTCAATTAATATTACCAATATTGGTACTGATTATCAGAAGATTCCACTAGTAACAGGAGTTTATGATAATGATGGAAATATTGATACAAATGTACTATGTTTCTTAGAGAGTGATAATATTGGAGTTCCTCGTAGTGTAAAGATAATAAACAATGGTGGTGCTTTCCATAGTGATGAAACATTAAGTTCTACCTTTAGATCAAATTACGTATTTAAATTATCTACTTTTGATGCAGATGCATTTAGTATTGGAGAAGAGGTAATACAGAAGGCAGGTGGTGTTGAAGTTGCTAGAGCAAGGGTCACTTCATGGAGATCTAATATTCTTCTTGTTGATAGAGTAAAAGGAATCTTTAGAGAAAATCAATCAATCTATGGTTTATCTAAGAGTAAATCTGCATTACTTGAAAGTATTTCTTTTGAATCATTTAAACCATCAATTAAAACATATTTTGATAATTTAGGTTATTATAAGTCTGATGAAGGAAAGATCAGTGATATCAATCAAAGGATAACAGATTCTTTCTATTATCAAGATTATTCCTATGCGATTAAATCAAAGACTCCAATTAACATATGGAGAGATTTAATCAAATCAACTACTCATCCAGCTGGATTCCAATTATTTGGAGAAGTTATAATTGAATCTAGTGGTGTGTCACGTATGTCTGAACACACTAGTTATAGTAGAGTTAGTGTTATAGAGGTTGCTCCTAAGATTGTTACTATAGAAAGTACTAAGAGACAAATTACTCAAAGTATTGTCTTGATGGACAATCTTAATGTAGAGAAGGGTTCTGGGTCAGTTTCTCTTGATGCTTTAGTTGCTAGTGAAATATCTGGTGGTAATGTTTTCTTAACTCCTGAGTTTAATGGAGCATTTACCAATAAAGGTAACTTAGAAGGAAGAACAGTATTTACTATGGTTGACAAAGATGGAAACGTAGTAAAACCATATAATGCACAAGCATTAATAATTACTCTTGATGGTATATTACAAGAACCAGGATTATCCTTCACAGTTAATGAAGATACGATTACTTTTGCTCAACCTCCTTTAGGACCAAGAACTAAGAGTGGACTATCAATAACAAATCCAAGTAAAACAGATGTTGAAGGTGTTAGTTTCTATGGAAGACATTTTGAGTTTAAGAGTGATAGTTTAAATGCTAGATATCTTAAGAAAATTAGAAACATATATCAGAAGAATGGAAGATGGATTGATGCTGCTAATCAACTTGAAAGAAATAAGCAATACATTCAATCACAAACTATAGATTATATTAAGGGTGTTCATCCTACATTGGCATGGACAACTCTTTCTACTACATGTGTTAGAGATATTGGATTAATAGTTGATGCATTTGCACATGACTTGAGGTTTGGTGGAAATCAGAAAACTATATTCTCTGCTGAGAAGTATTACAACAATGGAGTTCTTGATTATATTATTGGTGAATTGGAACCAACTTTAGAAGCATTTGAGAAAGTAAAAGATCTTGCTAAGTTAGCAGTTAATAATGAATTACCTAATGGATATGACAATCCTGATATTCTTTTAGATACTGTTCCTGTCAAATGTGAAGATGTTCTTTCTGCATTAGATACATTATATGAAGTTCTTAGAATGACACTGACTAGTGGACCTGGAACTGTTGATGTTGGTTATGCTGACTTTATTAATGGAGAAAATACAATATTTGATCTTTATTGGGAAAATGGTGATCCTGTATCTACTGATCCAGGTGAGGATCTATTCATAGCATTAAGTGGTGTATTACAACACACAAGATCTTATACTATTGATAGAGATGTTACTCCAAATAGAGTAGTCTTTAATAGTCCACCTATATGGGGGCAGAATGAAAATACTAAGACTCTACAAGAGCCTTTAGCAGTTGATAAGTTCTTTGCTCATGGTATGGGTTGTTATGAAAGATTTACTATAAACAATAATGCAATTGGGAAAGGTGGTTCACCTGGTCCATTCTTGATAGTGGACAATGATGATAATGTTTCTTCAATTCCTGATCCAACATTTGCTTTAGTCTTTATTGATGGTGTTTTACAGAGAGAAGGTAGGTCATATAATATCACTGGACCTGCTATCAGATTTACTAGGAATATCTTTAGAAGAAGTAAGGTAGATATTATATCTCTATATGGAAGAGAGAAGGATTCAAATCTTACTATATTTGATCATGAAAGGAATGAGTATTTTAATGAGATTACACTGTCTTACAATGATGGTGGGACAAATCCAGGATTCACTGCTTGGAGGAAGTGGTATGATGATACCTCTCAGTTATTCCAAGTAGCATATCAAAAGGTAGGTGGTGTTAAGAAGTTTATTGGTAATCTTAAAGGATATAATTTAGATACAAATCAATTGAATATTATTATCTCTGGTAATAACCCTGATCTTGATAATTCTTCTATATTCTTTGCAGGTAAGTCAGATTTCAGCGATGAGTTTGAACTTGCTGTTCCAGGTGGCACAGTTACTATTGAAATCACTAAGGATGATTATAGTAACTATCAAATGAAGAGGAATGTTACTAAGTGGTTGTATGGAAGTGAGAAAGGTGATAAAGCTTTATCAGAAAGAAGAAGAGGTATTGAAAAACTATCAGTTGGAGATCATATCAGAATAGATGGTGAAGATAGTTATCGTGAGGTTAATAAGTTACCTAGATTTGCACATCCAAAGACTTATAATGCTGGAGAAGAAGTATCTAATAGTTTCTTTGGATCATTAGGTGTAACAAATTACTCTGGTGATGTTAGAGGAGTAGGTTTAAGTGTTAGTGCTACTGTATCTGGTGGTAAGATAACTTCTCTTGATTGGAATAAAGCAGATCTTCAATTATTATATGATGAAGGTATTCTGCGTCCATCTACTGCTGGTGGTTATGATACTACACCAATAATACATTTTGTTCCAATAGATCAGAAAGGTGGTGGTGCTAAAGCAGAAGTAATAGTTTCTGATGGTTATATTGTTGATGTTGTTTTAACGGATCCTGGATCTGGGTATGAGAAACCACCTCAAGTTGTTACTGCTAGACAGTATGATTTAATTAAACAACGTGGAAGGAAAGTTGATACTCTGTTTAATCTTAAGATTGAGGGTGAATTAGATAATTCAGCTCTTAGTGTTGTTTGTATTATCAGTAAGGAGAAAGGTATTGAGAATGGTCCAGGAGGCGATGATGGAGGACTTCCTGACTTACCTGGCGATGGTGATGGTACTGGAGTACATAAGGATTATCCTTGGGCTGATGCTACTTGGTCTGGTAAGATGATACAGATAACATCTATCATTGACTTTAATGTAGTTGTACCAGCACCCGTAGCAGTTCCGCAAGAAATTCTGAAGATATACCCTACAGTTGTAACTTCTGTAAGTTCTCCTGGAACTACTTATTATATGGGAATAGAAATAATTGAACCTAAGATTTCAGTTGAGGTAAGGGTTCCTACCTTCTCTATTGATCCATCTGGTAGAAGACGTGTTGATCCAGGTGGAGATCCAATAGGTCCAGGTCTACCAGGCGATGGTGATGGAGATGGTGGAAGAACTACTATATACCAATTAGGATTTGTTGATCATCGTTTCTATAATCCAACGTATAATCAGAATCCTCCTCCACTCCATAATATGACCATGCGACCTGCATTCTTCCAGTGGGAAGGTGCTAAGTTTATGTCTACTGGAGATATTCTTTCTTCTGGTGGTGCATCAGTATCTGAATACACTATTGAAGAGTTTGACAGATATGGTTTTAATATTGGTCAATTTGAGTCCAATGCACAATCAGGATATGCAGATGATGGATATTCTTTCAATATAGGTTATCCAACAATTAATAATTATATGGCACAACTGAATACTTCAGATTTGCCAGATGAGAATGGGGCAGGATATCTTGCTACTGGTGCTATAGTATATGCAGATACTACTAATTTCCCTGCATCAGGAACCATTTCAATAGGAAGGGAACAAATTACTTATACTAGTAAACTGAGTGATCGTTTTGTAGATTGCACCCGTGGAGTCAACGGTACATCCGTTGAAGAGCATACTGTGGGTGACTTCTTAAGAACTGCCTCATAAATAAGTATAAATAAGTCAGATTCGTTACATTACAAACACTAGAGTATTAGACAATGGCAGCTATTATTTCAGAAAAATTTAGAATCTTCAATGCGAAGCAATTTCTAGAATCACTTGGTGAAGCAGCACCAACCAACATGTATTTCTTTGTGGGAAGATCCGCAAAGTGGGAAGCATACCTTGAGATATTCGGGGTTAGCGGAAGTTTTGCAGTAGGTGATACTGTAGCTGTTGGAGCATGGAGTGCTGTAGTAGCAGAGGTTCATCCTAATAGTCTACTACTTAATACTATTCTTCCAACTGCAACATCAACTCCCGCATTTGGTAGTGATATTAACATCACTGCACCAGCTGGTAATGTTGCTACAGCAGTTGCTAAGACAGGTACTTATAGATACGCTACTGAAGAGATTCCTCCACTGCCATTGGATAATCAAATTGAGAAGCAAGATGTATATGACGAATTAATTGCTGCAAAGAGAGTTTTATCTGACAACGCACGTCTTGTTGTTCCTCGTTACAATTGGAATACTCAGATTAATCCTAAGTTTGATATGTACCGTCCAAACTATTCAGCGACACCTGGTGGCGGTGGATCTATTGGTACTCAAACTGCTCTAGGAGCAAATGCTCTTACTGGATCTAAGTTTTATGTAATGAACAGTCAGTATGAAGTGTTTAAGTGTTTGTATAATGGACAGAATACAGCAAATAGTGCTGGACAAAATGCAACATACGAACCAAAGTCTACTCCAACAGCAGGTCAAGGTACTTTTGCTAATGGAGTATTTACAGAACCATCTGGTACAGGTGGATATATTTGGAAGCACATGTATACATTGACAACTGGAGATGTTATTGCTTTCTTATCTACAGACTTTATGCCAATCGCTGCTGCTGGTGAAGCATCTAGAGTTGCTGTTGAAGGTGCTGCTGTTGATGGTGCTATTCACATTGCTGTCATCAAAAATGCTGGTGCTGGATTAACTGCCTCTACCACACTATATGCTCCTGTGTTTGGAGATGGTGCAAATGCTGGAACTGCTACTGGTGCTATTGTTAAGATTGATACAGACGGTTCTGGTGGTATTACAGACGTATCAATGGAAGCAGTTGGTTCAGGTTACACATATGGTAGCGTAATATTGGAGACAGGAAAGGTATTCACTGATGCTGCTCTTACAGCTGCTGCTGGTGCTTTCACTTCTACGGGTGCAGTTGAAGTTATTATTTCACCTGAAGGTGGACATGGTTCTGATGCTGATGTAGAACTCTTTGCCAAGAGAGTTATGACGAACGTTCGTCTAACTTATGCTGAAGGACAAGGTGATTTCCCTGTAGATAATGATTTCCGCAGAATTGGTATTATCCAAGATCCTTTTGATTACGGAACAACAACAGTTTCTACTAACAGCACATTACGTGGAACTGCCGTATTGAAAGTTAATGGTGCAACCACAGATTATGTTGCTGATGAAGTTATTACTCAGACTGTTACAGGTGGTATAGCTAAAGGTACAGTTGTTTCTTGGGATGCAACTAATGGTATTCTAAAGTACTATCAGTCACCTAATATACACACTGATTCGGGTATTGTTCGTGCATTTGAATCTAATGCTGCTAATGCTGTAGTTGGTTCTACTTCAACCGCATCTGCAACAGTTGACACTGCTGCTGGAACTACTGGAACTCCTTCAGTTGTTCAAGATGTTTCATTCGTTGAAGGTCTTGCAACACCTGAGATCGCACCTAACTCTGGGGATATCGTATACATAGAGAACAGAAGACAAATTACAAGAGCTGCTGACCAAATTGAGGACATCAAGCTCGTAATTGAATTCTAATTTATTCAATCCAAAGTTAGAACGAAAGTGAGATGCCTCAGAAGACAAACCTTAACGTAGCTCCATACTACGATGATTTTACACAAGATAAGAACTTCTACAAGGTGCTCTTTCGCCCTGGATATTCTATCCAAGCGAGAGAGTTAACTCAGCTACAGTCTATCTTACAAAATCAGATAGAGAGTTTTGGTAAATATGCATTTAAGCAGGGTGAATTAGTCATACCTGGTGAAATTGGAATTAACACAAAATTACCATTTGTTAAGTTATCTTCTGTATCAGAAATTCCTGTCAATGTAAATGGGCAGATAGTTTATAAGAAGTATGATGTCACCTCATTAAAAGGTCAAGTTCTTAAAGGTTTAACATCTGGTGTTACCGCTACTGTCATTGAATCTAATGTAGCAAATGATACAGCATCTGATGTTCTATTTGTAAACTATACAAATAGTGGTGATGCAGGTAATGAGGACACGTTCCGACAAGGTGAGACCCTAGAGGTCGTAGATGGCGTTAATACACCACTCCTAGTGGTTGGAACTGATGGAAGCGTACTTCCTACTAGTATTTCTATTACTGATCCTGACACAGGTGCATCAGCGTCATTAGAGAGCCCTGCAATGGGTTATGCTTCTGCTGTTAAGGTAGAAGAAGGTATTTACTTTGTTAATGGATATTTTGTAAGAA
>MDSZ01073194.1_pt1 | contig 17363 bp, 12 predicted proteins | sample 811201 | NCBI WGS metagenome assembly MDSZ01 (sample SAMN05326647, study PRJNA326480) | marine metagenome | isolation source: seawater | place: Indian Ocean: North | collected 2010
CGGGATGTGGGTTTGCAGGGCATCCTCCAACCTATTGTCTTGAGGGTGCTGTTTTTGTCGCTGGAGCCTTGGTGGGGTGGCTGAGAGACGGTTTGGGAATCATAGAAAAGGCATCAGACATAGAACAGTTAGCTAGTGGTGTGACAGACACAGGAGGTGTGATGGTCGTGCCGGCGTTAACCGGTCTGGGGACCCCCCACTGGGACCCGTTTGCCCGGGGACTGATTATTGGATTGTCCCGTGCCACAACCAAAGCACACGTTGCTCGTGCTGCACTTGAGGCCATCGCACTTTCAGTCGCAGATGTAGTCACATGCATGAAGAAAGATTCTGGCATGGCTTTGACATCCTTGCGGGTCGATGGTGGCGCCAGTGCAAATGATTTGCTCCTTCAGTTCCAGGCTGATGTTCTTGGGATCACAGTGGAACGACCAGCTGTTCTTGAGACAACAGCCCTTGGAGCAGCGCTGCTTGCGGGGCTGTCCACCGGTTTTTATTCCGATCCCAACGCGGTTGACGAGGCCCGTCGTATTGATCGGCAATTTGAACCAACGATCAATGATGGAGAACGGAGGCGGCTTTGTGCACGATGGAATGACGCTGTTGAACGCTGCAAAGGGTGGGCACGGATCGATGACCATGCCTGATCACCGGCTGTTATCTCAAAAGAGTGTCTGATTTTGATGCTGGGTTTTCAGCGAGCGTTACCTTTGTTGTGTATCGCTGTGGATTGGAGGAAAACAGAGTTCTCGTTTCAGGTGACGAAAAAAGATACGTTCGTGACTGGTAGGTGACGCCATATCGCCGTTGACCAGGTACTGATTTGCCATTGTCGAACGCAAGCACTGGGTCATCTCCTGACAGAGCGGGAGCATAGCGGTCTGGATCAGCGAGAAAGACACGTTGCTGCGGTTCTCCTGCAAACAGATACGTTCTTCCACGATGTCGCACGCCCCATTGTGCTCGACCTTCAACCCAGACAGACTTTTCAGCAAGTGTCACGGGGCAGTACCCCTCCATGCCGAGTGGCATGGTCCCATACGGATCTGCCGTTCCTACTGTTGGAATGTCTGCCGGAATGGTTGGCTCAGCTCTTTCGATCTTTGGAGCTGATGAAAAGAAACGGAAAGGCCGTTGCATTGCGGCAAGAAAGGCATTCGGTTTTTTCTCTTCTTCTTCTTCTTCTTGTGTTTCGATTGTTTGTGCTGGGGCTGGAGGAGGGAGCATCCCGTATGTTGTTGCCGGTGGAGACTGACTTGTTGGTTCCTGAGCCACCCTTGACGGAGGGGATGTTGGTGGTGTGGTTGCTGGTGCAGTAGCTGAGACTGAATCACCAAGCCATGAGGCCATCCCAGAGGGACTTGGGGGAGACTGTGATGTTCGTGGCTCAATGGTTGGGCGGGCTGCTGTTGTGGTCTGTTGTGGTGTTTGGATTGGATCCTGCGTTTTCAGCGATGGTGAGGGAGGCATGGCTGAAGGCATCGTGGTGGCAGGTTCAGCAGGCCATGCATTTCGTGGAGTATATCCGATTGTATTTGGTGCCACTGGTTGTGCAGTGCTTGCTGGTGATGGGAGTGGTGCGTTTTGTGATGTTGTTGAGAATCGTGATAGCGGTCGGTTATCTGCAACAGGTGACTGTGTGGTCACTGGTGATGAAGAAGGAGCAGAAAACGATGAGACGGGAATGGTCGCTGTGGTCGAGGCTTGTTGTGCTTGTGGCAATGAAGACGAAATGATTCCCGCGGAAAGAGACTGTGCTTGTGTTGGTGAGGAAGGAGCCTGTGATGATTGAACAGGTGTCATCGCCACCGTCTCTTGCCGGGCTGCTGCTGCGTCTTGAACGGCCTTGCCAGCAGCGGCAATGAAACTGGCTGGAGACTCAGGGCAATCAAAAGATGACAGAACACGGCTGTCTTGATCAATGACGCAGGCAGATGGAAGATACGTCACCCCCATATTTTTTGTCGTCAGCGGATCAACGTCCACATCGATTTGAACGGGCTCAAAACATGCGGTGACAATTGCGATTGCTTCTGAGTTGTGAAGTGTTTTTTCATACAATTCGACGCTGGCATCGCTCCAGGAAGCACCAAAAACAACAAGGACAGGCCTGCCGCTGATTGCTGCTGCAGCCTTTGCCTCTTGGATTGAGGGGTGCCACGGAATCCGCTTCTCGTTTTCTGTTGCCCAGCAGGGTGCTGTAAGCAAGCAGGCGAGTGTGAGAGAGGTGATGAATTGCAAAGAAGGAAGTCTCTGACTCAACATAACAGGTCCCTTGGGCATGGTCGTCTGAAACCTTTGGCTAGGCTGACGACAGCTAGTGTTCGCCAGACGCTTTGTGAGAGTATCGGCTGAAACGGTTGGTTGAATTACGTTCCAGAGAGGGTTTTTGCCTAGACTGCCAGTGCTTCCCTTTTGTGTGGTGAAGGAGAAAAAAGGGGGGGAATAGCTGTTAAAATGGGAGTTTCGAGATGTTTGTTTCCTGACACTTGACAGTAAGCCTGAGCGCTCGGATACTCCTACACATCAGTTTTCATAACGTTTTGAAACTTTGTGCTTCTGTTGTTTCAAAATAAAAAACTTTTGAATCATCTTTCTGTGTGCGACTGAGAAGTCCTTGGGTTATTCCATTTGATTTCAGTGTGTGTACTGATCTCACCCTCGGTGGTCTGGAAGTGGTTTCCAGTTCATTTCGCATCCAGAGTGCTCGTCATCGACCGCGCAAGCAGTCAGGGCAGGCGCATGATTCATAATCCTGCATTTGCAGGGCTAAACCAATAAAATGGTGCCACTTGCATGTTTCTGGTGTGATGGATGAATTCATTGCGTCCAGTGCTATTTCTTTCCGGCAGCGTGCCGGTGAACGGTGTGGTGCTCTCCTAATGAGAGGTTGAATTGTTCTATGGCGAAGCGGAGGCGATCAAGGTCGCGTGGGGGCTACGGGGGTGGCCAAGGGCAAGGTGGCGGTTACGGTCGTCGTCGTCGTTACCGTCGCGGTGGAGGCGGTCCTGTGCCGGCTGGGGCTGGGGCTGTTGATATGGAAGGGGAGGGCATGCAGCCCCCTCCTGACACGGAGCCTGAGGTTGCTGAGAACGGTGAGCCGCTTCCATTGGAGCCAGGGAGCGGAGTGCTTGAGATGCATCCCAATGGTTACGGTTTTCTGCGGAGTCCGGAAACCAATTACGTTCGTGATAGGACGGATCCTTTTGTGCCAGCCACCATGATCGATCGTTGTCGTCTGCGTGAGGGTGTTTTTCTCAAGGTAAAGGTGCAGGCTGGCCGTCGACAGCAGGGGCCACGCGTTCGAGAAATTGATGAGATCGAAGGTATGTCCGTTGAGGAGTGGGCGGATGTCAAGTCGTTCGATCAGCGGACGCCCATTAATCCTGAAGCATGGCTTCGATTGGAAACGGATCAACAGCCAATCACCACGCGTGTGATGGATCTCCTGACGCCACTCGGCAAAGGCCAGCGAGCTTTGATTGTTGCCCCACCTCGGACAGGAAAGACTGTTCTTCTCCAGCAGGTGTCGCAGGCTATTTCAACCAATCACCCAGACTTGGATCTTGTGATGTTGCTCATTGATGAGCGGCCAGAAGAAGTTACCGACATGCGACGGAGTGTTGAGGGAGAAGTACTCGCAAGTAGCCTTGACTGTGATGTGGAAAGCCATGTGCGTTTATCGCAACTGGTGATCGAGCGGTGTAAGCGAATGGCCGAAGCAGGAAAAGACGTCTTTCTGCTCATGGACTCCATCACAAGAATGGCACGAGCATTTAATAAGTGGGTTGGAAATACTGGTCGGACCATGTCCGGTGGCGTTGATATCAAGGCTCTCGATATTCCGAAAAAGCTTTTTGCAACAGCACGTGTTTTTGAAGAAGGGGGATCACTCACAATTGTTGCCACGGCGCTAATTGATACTGGAAGCCGAATGGACGAATTGATCTTCCAGGAATTCAAAGGCACGGGCAATATGGAGTTGGTGCTTGATCGTAAACTGGCAGATCGACGCGTCTGGCCGTCGATTGATATTTCTCAGTCAGGTACACGACGTGAAGAGAAATTGCTTGATCCGAATACGCTGCACGCAGTCAACATGCTCCGCAGGACATTGTCTTCGATGCATCATGTTGATGCTATGGAGCAGCTCACAAAGCAGTTGTCCAAGTTCAAGAGTAATCGTGAGTTTATTACGCTTATCGCGAGTTCTCGTGAGGAATGAGTCGTACGGGTGCCTACGACTGCTGGAAGCGGCTCAACCAATATGAGTATTGAGGGTCGCCGCATCGAAAGGAGAACACTGCATCTGGGAGTCGTTCATCCTCAGCTCCAGTGGAATGCACACGTACAACCAACGTCCCATCTTTTCGCTGCTCAATCGTCAGCCGATCATCGGGGATTCTTGCAGGGTCATGTTTGGCGGAATGAGCAGCCATATTGAGGACTCTGGGAGCCATCGGAGTTTCAGAGTGCTTGTTTCAGTATGCCGCAATTGTGGGAGGTGTGCTAGATGCTCCAATAAATTATGGCAATGATATATACTCTCATGCAGAACCCTGATTGATCACACGGGAAAGACACTATGCGTCATTACGCTTCTTTGGTTGATGACTTTTATATCAATATGAATTTGACGACCGAAATGGAACTTCCCGGTCAGCGTGAGACCATTCTTCAGTTTTTTGAGCGGGTTCAGAAAAAGTATCCAACAATGCGAAAGTTCTATGGTCGTGACAAACGGGACTTTGTTCTTGAAGAGGATAAAGAGCAAGGTCGGTATCGATGGACGGCCGTGGAGGCGAAGCGTCTTTGTTCTGGACAGGTGAATCCGGAATCCATGGAGGAGGCATTTGAACAGCATCGCATGATTCTTGATCTTGCGCCGGCGTACCTTTCTATCAGCCCCCTCGACTGCGAGGCACTGGATGTCCTCTTTGGTTTTGATTTTGCTTTTCGCGGGAACCATAACGCTCTTTTGGCAGAAGCACTGGGGATGGGGGCGGCGTTTGACCGTGTTGCGGAATTACCAGGGAGTCGTGTGATCAACTGTGAGCCGTCTATCACAATGGCGATAGACGAAGACTGTCGTACTCAGGTGAGGGTGAGTACAGAAACTCGTACGAATGCCTTCCAGGTGCGTACTGGTGAATTCACCGAAGAACAACTAAGTGTCTATGTCACTGCTCGGCAGTACGGGAGCCTTGCGCCACACACTGGATATGTAGAGGCGATGGATCGTCTTACGCAAGTGGCGATTGAAGTTATCGATTCCTGCGTTGTCGAGCAGATCCTCAAGCCATTGGCTCGGACAATTGCTTTGAAATAGTTTCCTCGCACAGCGACGTACGTTTCAGGCAGTGCGAACGTTCTTCTTCACAGATGCTCGAGCCTGTTGTCACTTGTTGATGAATGACACAATGCAACGGCATCATTTTTGATTGCCGCTGGATTTATTTCGTGCTTCGAGATTTGGGGCAATGACCATCCCAATCGCTTCAACCCAGCTTGGCACATCTCGGACTGTATCCAGACCGCTTTCGGCAAGTACATTGTCGTCCTGTGATGAATCTTCTTTGTTGGTGACAGGTGTGGAATGTGCCTCATCGACTCCGAGAAACTCTACGCCTTCATCATCCTCCTCGAATTTTCCTGCAACGGGTTCAAAGTTTTCTCGACGTCGATTTCTGGAAGAACGCGATGGGGATCGTGATGAATCACTTCGTCGTCGTCTGCCATCTCGAGGTGTTTCCCGATTGGAAGGTGCTGGTCGCGACTCACCACTGCTTCTCCTTCGTCTCCTGCGTCGTGGCCGTCGCTCACCCTCTGCAGTATCATCGCTTTTGTTTTCAGGTTGGTTTTCCTCGGACGCGGAAGAATCATTGTTGTTGATGGGCATGCCATACGATGTAGCCAATGGTTCATCATCCAGATCTGCAAGCCGCTGTTCTGATTCAGGAGTTTCAGCCGTTTGCCGTTCTCCTGCCAGGCGTTCTCGTGTGGATCTGCGACGTCCACCTCGCCGACCACGTCGTCGTCGTCGTCGCGGCTGGTCTCCATCTTCGGTTGATTGATTTTTTTCTGATGAAGAGACATCTCCATCTTTTCCTGGTGGTTGATCAGCATCTTTGATTTCAGAATCGACTCTCCGGTCGTCAGATTCCAGTGGCTCTCGTGGCTGATTCGATGAGCGGTGTTCACTTGCTTGTTCCATCTCGCCGGATTCATCTCTCCTGTTTCGGGCTTGACGATCCCGACCACCCCGTCGGCCACGCCGGCGACGTCCTCGACGTTCTCGTTTTTCCCCGGAGTCAGTCGTGTCAGAGGAGTCTTGATTTTCATTATCACGTTTTGTTGTCTCATCTGGCAGGATATTGTCTGCCCATCCGTCTGGTTCTTTCTTTTCAGGCTCTCGTTCTGTTTGCCGAGGTCTTTCCGTCTGTTTTGGGCGAGTATCGTGATGCTGGGTAGGCTCAGGGGCAGGATGTTTCTGAATGTTTGGAGTATCGTTTTGGGGCTGAATACCAAGTTCCGACGCGAGCGAGTCCCAGCCTCCTTCGTTCGATCTTTTTGGTGGATTTGCAACCGACGGTGGCGGTGCTGTAGGAGCCGGTTGTTCAGCTGACGGCGGAGGTGCTGCAGGAGCCGGTTTTTCAGCTGATGGTGACGGTGGTCTAGGAGCCGATTTTTCGGTTGACGAAGCAGGTGTTGCATCTGGTTGTGGTGTTGCGCCGAGTGAATCAGCCAAATCAGCCCATGTGTCTTTATCGGAGGTCATTGTGTTATGAGTGTTGAGTGTGTTGTGTGAAGAGTGGACGGCACGACTCGCGTCGTTAATCATGAAAAGTCATATCGATGGGTTTCACTCGTGGCATCGCCAGAACAGGAAACCGAGATGTGTAGGATACCCAAACCAGCCGTCAGCGGGCAGACCCTGCATTTCTACAGGTAACTCAGGCCATCATGCTGTTGATCACGTGTCGAATTAGTTCTTCAGTGATCTGATCAAGCTGCCGTTATCAGCAACATCAAAGAGTGGCCGGTAAGGGCTCGCGAGACTTCTACGGGCTCGGCGGGCAGGATAGTACACAATATTGATTGAGACATTCCATGACTTCGGTTGGGTGGTGAATGGTATGTTGAGTCCACCCGCTTGAACATTGTATGTCTCATAACGCCCTGGGAATAAATGAGTGAAGGTTCCTTCGATTGCGAGTGATTTGGATAACGGGGCCCATATGGATGAGCCAACAATGCCGGCTTGTGTGGCGGTGCTGCCGCCCCATACTCTCCATTCATTGGCATCACCGAATTGAAGTCGGTAGAACGCTGTATAGAGGTTTTCACTTGAGCCTTCAGCGGCTGGGATGTATCCGATTCCCTCTTCAGCCACATTTTGGGCACCCCAGAAACCAAATTCATGGTAGCCCCAAACGTAACTTAATTCAGATCGTATCTGAGCCACATTCAGATTTTCAAAATAGCTATCGTGGAGGTAATCCCACGCGACACCACCCTGCAAGCCACGGCCCTTAAATGCTCTTGTAAAGAACCCGGTAGTGACAAAGGTCTGCTGCCGATTGTTACGGGCGAGGGGGCCGATTGTGGATCTGTGGAAATTGGCTTGAACGCCTCTCACGCCAACCTGCCAACCGATACCAAAGGCATTCCAAAGAGGCATGGACCAGTTCAGGTACTCATTGACACCAAAGTTTCCAAACGCTCCAAAATCTTCTTCATTCTGAAATGCGGTCACACCCGCACTGGCTGTGAAATCTCGGTACCACCGCCAACCATAATATGGTTTTCCAAGTCGGCGCAACCATCGACAGATTCTGCCATCACAGCAATGGAAAGGAAGGGCACCGCCCTCCTCGTCGCAGGCATACGGATCATCGTAAAACGACTCAACATGCATTTCGGCTGGGTATCGTCCCATCCACATGCCATCTGCAGGAGACACGTCCATCTCAACTTGTTGATTGTTGTATTGCAGCTCTTCAGGTGTCGTTTCGATAATCAGTGGAGGATCGATCGTTTCCGTTTGGGGCATGGTCTTGGAGTCAGGTGAATTGCTCGCGGTCCCTTGGGACATTCGAGGTGATGTATCAATGGCTGCTGCCTGTGGCGCACGTGTCATGACCGAAGGAATGCCGTCCACGTTCATAGCAACCCGCTCTGGCTGACGGCGTGTACCTGTTGAGCCAGGGCGATTCGTTTCGGCTGGACCTTGTTCATATCGTGGAGCGAGGCCACCACCAAGCCGTTGCGTCGGTTCAGGTTGCGTACTGGCGTATCGCGTGTCTTGATTTGAGTTTGGTCTGACTTCGGGGCCCTGAGGAGTTCGCATCATCCGCTCGACAAATGTCTTCTCTGCCATGTCAGTTGTTTGGGGAGCAGATGATTGTTGTGAGGTCTTTCCAGCTGTGGTGAACCAGTCACCCATTTGTTGCATTCCCTCAGCAATCGACCCTCGAAGAGGCGCGTAAGGCGCCGTTTGTGGCTTTCGTGGACGGATCGGCATGGGTGTTGCAGCAGGTACCTTGTCTGGAAGGCTGACTGACGCTGGGGGCGTAGTTGCATTTTGTGCGACGTCTCTGGTCACGGTACTGCTGTCAGGAATCGTTTCTGCACGTGGAGGTGATGAACCTTCAGCATAACGGGGTTGTGCAGTTGCGAATCGATGTGGTTTCCAAGATAAGTCGTTTTGCTTCGTCGTGCCTTCAGTCTGGGCATCAGTCGTCTCCTGAGCAACGGCATATGTTTGCGCCATGGCTCCAGCAAGCAAGCCCAAGGACATCACGTGAACGATGATGCTGTGAAGGTGTGAACGATACGAAACACTCATTGCTTTCTCCTTGACACAAACAGGAAGACCACGTCCGGCAAAATCCATGCGGTCTATCCAATCAGAAGGAGTATCGGCATCTGCCCAACCAGAACTTCCGCTAAAATCGTCGTGATCGGCAAAAGATACCGATTCTTTCTGGTTTACCCAGCCAAACTCTGGTCGAGGTCATGCTGGAGGTCTGGGAAAGCTTCCAGTCCAACAGATAGGCGTATCAGGCTATCCTCGATGCCGACGGCCCGGCGGGCATCTGCCTCATAGGATCCGTGAGACATGAGAGCAGGAAGTTCGATAAGCGATTCTACTGCCCCCAGGCTCACTGCCAATTGAAACAGTTTTGTTGACTCTACAACACGTTTGGCGGCATGGAGATCCCCCTCGATCTCAAAACTCAGGACGGCACCATAGCCGCCTGACATCTGGCCAGATGCAATAGCGTGGCCGGGATGGTCAGGGAGGCCCGGATAGTGAACTCTTCGTACCTGAGGATGGCTACTGAGCCATTTGGCGAGAGCCAGTGCGGTTGCTGATTGAGACTGCACGCGGAGTTCAAGTGTTTTGAGGCCACGCGAACACAGGAATGCTTCGAATGGTCCCATGACTCCACCAGTTGCATTTTGGAGCCAGTGAAGCTTTTCACCAAGAACTGGATCCCGAACAACAAGGGCTCCTCCCAAAAGATCACTATGGCCGCCAATATATTTTGTGGCTGAGTGCATGACGATGTCGGCACCAAGTTCCAAAGGTCGCGTCAAAGTCGGTGTGCACAGTGTCATGTCACATGCCAAGAGTGCGTGTGCGTTATGAGCAATGTCTGCGCAGGCTGCAATGTCGGTGATAGTCAGGAGTGGGTTACCAGGAGATTCACTCCAAATCAGTTTCGTTGAGGGAGTCATTGCCTGAGCCACTGCCTTGAGATCAGTCATATCAACGGCCGAAACAAGAATTCCCTGCGGAATGAGGTGTTTATGAAAGAGTCGCCACGTCCCACCGTAGATGTCAGTTCCAGTCACGATGTGATCCCCTGGAACGAGCAGGTCCGTGACGCACCGTGTCGCTGCCATGCCTGAGGCAAAAGCAAGAGCACGTGTTCCTGCATCGAGGTCTGCCAGTGTGGACTCAAAGGCATGCCGTGTTGGATTGCCAGTGCGGGCGTAGTCATAGTCTGAAGACATTGACACATCTGGCTGCACAAATGTACTTGCGACATGAATAGGAGGCACCACGGCGCCATTCGTTGGGTCGCGTTGTTGGCCGACATGAATGGCCCGCGTACGGAATTCCATTGATGATTTCTCCCTTGCGTTCAGTCCATGCGGTGTGATCATCCAAGAGCCTGTGCAAGGTCGGCTATCAGATCATCAGCATCCTCAATCCCACATGCCATTCGCACCATGTTATCGGCGATCCCAAAGGACGATCGTTCAGTGGGTGAATAATTCCAGTAGCTCATGACCATCGGCTGTTCAATGAGTGATTCAACACCACCAAGACTTGGACCGATACGTGGGATACGGACGGAATCAACGATCTGTGCAGTCTGTTTCCAGTCAGCGTCTTTGATAAAGAAGGTGACCAGTCCTCCGTGACCACGCATGGTACGAGAGGCAAGTTCATGGAAGGGATGACTTTCAAGTCCAGGATACAAAACGCGTTCCACTCTTGGGTGCGATTCGAGATATTCTGCTACCTTGAGACCATTGTCATTGTGGCGTTCCATTCGGAGCGCGAGTGTCTTCAGACCACGTTCTAATAAATAGGCGTTATGTGGACTGTTTACACCGCCCATAATCCCACGAAGGTGACGAACCGGGGCAAGAAGTTCCTGTGATCCGATAACGGCACCAGCGAGTAAGTCGTTGTGACCGCCCAGATATTTTGTAGCGGAGTGCAGGACAAGATCGACTCCAGCCTTCAACGGCTGAAGGTTATAAGGAGTACAAAGTGTTGCATCAATAAGGGTAAGGACTCCATGTCGGCGGCCAATATCAGCAAAGCGTTCAATATCAACGACGCTGAGATGGGGGTTGGTTGGTGATTCACTGACAAGAAACTTTGTTTTTGAAGTGATAGCTTGTTCCATTGCGGCATAGTCACTGGTCTTCACTTCGTGAAAGCCTATGCCAAATCGAGTGAGATGCTTTCGGCAGAACTCACGACTGCGATGATAGCACTCGTCAAAGAAGATGATTTCATCTCCAGTGTTCAAGTGTGCCATGAGCAAGCCAACCAGTGCCCCCATGCCACTTGCAAAGAGCGTTGCTTCTTCACCGCCTTCAAGTGATGCCAGTTTCTTTTCAACCGTTCGTTCGTTTGGATTGCCGTACCGTCCATACTCCTCACGAGGCTGCTTTTCTTCAATGAAATCAATGATCGATTGCGTATCGGGAAAGGTGTAGGTTGATGTGGCAAAAATAGGATCAGTGATCGAGAAGCCGGGTTTCGCCCGATCTTCCCCCGCGTGAACTGAAGCGGTTGAAATGCCAATATCTTGTTTGAGAGAGTGTTTGAGCATCAGTGCGTCACTTAAAAACCTTAAAAACCATCCGTTTTGCGAGTGTAGTCGCCCTCTTGCAGGGCGGCAAGGAAGCCACCTTCTGCATCGCGCCATGAATCGTGTAAAAGTGTGTCATGCGCCAAGATACCAACAATGAGGTCGATCGACCTAAGGAACGACGTTTATGGCCACCCCGTCGCGTCTTTGTGACGTTGGCATCTCTTGTGGCGGCCGTTGTGCTTGTTCGTTTCGATGTCCTTCAAATGATGATTGGGCCAGTTGTCGATCACGCAGTAGAAAACATTATTTCTCTGATTCTTTGTTTCTCCGGTTTGATGTCGTTGCTGGTCTGGTTCCTCAGGGAAAGCGATCACACTCGCCAACTGAAGTGGAATGTTGTTGGAGGAATTGTCCTTGGGATCGTGACACTTGTTGCTGTGTTGCGAATTGAGCGAGTCTCTGGTGATCTGGTGCCAGAGTTTAATTGGCGTTGGGCTCCAGCTGGAGATCGCTTGCTGAAGCAGCATGATGTGAATGAAAGCATGGCCACATCCCCATGGCATGCAACGGAAAATGACTTTCCTGGATTTCTTGGGCCAGCTGGAAATTGTAGTCTCGAACGACCTGACCTTGATGCGGATTGGATGACGTCTCCTCCACGTTTGATGTGGAAGCAACCAATTGGAGCTGGGTGGAGTGGTTTTGCCACGTGTGGTGATCACGCCGTCACACTTGAGCAGCGCGGTGACGAAGAGGTTATTGCCTGTTACGACATGCTCTCTGGTGCAACACAGTGGATTGTCGCAGTGCCTGTACGTCATGAAACAATTCTTGGGGGAGTTGGCCCTCGTTCAACACCGACCATTTCCGATGGTGTCGTGTTTGCGACGGGAGCAACGGGATGGCTGCATGCCATTGATGGTGTATCAGGAAAGGTTCTCTGGCGAAAAAACATCGTGGATGATCTTGGGATTGATCAGAAACAACATGCGATTTGTGTTGCGTGGGGACGAGCAGGTTCACCACTGGTAACCGATGAATTAGTGATTGTGCCGGCTGGTGGTCCGCTCCGAAAGCCAACGACAGAGGAACCAGAGTATGTGTCAGTGGTTGCATATGAGCGGGACACGGGCAAGCAGCGATGGATTGCCGGTGATGAGCAGATTTCATTTGCGACGCCGATTCTGGCGTCATTCGGTGGTCTTGAACAGGTTGTGAGTGTGAATGAATCGCATGTTGCAGCATATGATCTGGATGATGGAGCTCCGTTATGGGAGGTTGAGTGGCCGGGCCATTCCAATTCGGATGCCAGTTGTTCTCAGGCCGTCCCACTGAATGGCCAGAAATTCTTCATATCCAAAGGGTATGGGGTCGGTGCAGCAGTGTTTCGCATCCAGGTGCCGCCCTCAGATCCGTCGCTGCCACAGACATGGGATGTGGAGCCAGTGTGGCAGGCGGCAACATTGCTGAAGACGAAATTCACGAATGTCGTCGTTCATGAGGGATATGCATACGGTCTGTCAGATGGCATCCTTGAGTGCGTGAATGTTTCAGATGGAACACGGGCTTGGAAACGAGGACGGTATGGACAGGGCCAAGTCCTTCGAGTCGGAGCGTTGTTACTCGTGCAAGCTGAATCAGGTGAAGTGTGTCTCGTGAGAATATCTCCAGAGGCGCATCGTGAGGTCGCAAGATTTGATGCCATTATGGGCCAGACCTGGAACAATCCTTGCCTGTCAGGGAATCGTTTGTTGGTGAGAAATGCTGAAGAAGCTGCTTGTTATGAAGTGCCTGTTCGAAGGGTTTCCTCTGAGGAGGTCGTGGAGGAGAAGCGTTGAGTGAACTGGTTGGGCAGACAGCCCTTGTCGTTGGGGGAACTCGTGGCATTGGACGTGCCGTAGCGTTGTCATTAGCTGACGCAGGTGCTCAGGTTGGTATTCACGGTCGTTCATCGGAGGCTGCTGCAAGCGTTGCAAAAGAATTGCAAGAGAGACACAAGTACGCAGGTACATTTCTCGCAGATCTCAATCATCAGCAGGCAGTGGATGCCTTGGTTCAAGATATAAAAACAAATATCCCTGACCTTAATGCGGTTGTGCTCATTGCTGGAGCTGACGTCTTGACTGGGGAAGCCGCTGCATTGTCATTCGAAGACAAACTTCAGTCACTCTTGAATGTCGATGTTGTTGCAACCATGCGACTGGCTCGATCCTTTGGTGCTTTCATGGCCAAGCATTCTGGTGGATCGATTGTGACCATTGGCTGGGATCAAGCAGCCACGGGTATGGAGGGAGATAGTGGTGAGCTCTTCGCTGCAACCAAAGGTGCTGTCATGGCATTTACAAAGAGTCTTGCCAAATCGCTTGCGCCAACAGTGAGAGTGAACTGTGTTGCTCCTGGTTGGATACGGACGGCGTGGGGAGAGGGAGCCAGTCAAACGTGGCAGCAGCGCGCCGTGGAGGAAAGCATGTTAGGTCGATGGGGCACCCCAGAAGACATTGCTGCAGCAGTTCGATGGGTGGTGTCTAAAGACGCAGCCTTTGTCACAGGTCAGATTATCAACGTGAATGGTGGGCTGAAGTAAGCCAAGGCATCTCCCAAAAAAAGGAGAGGAGTTCTGCTTCACAGAATGTCCCGGCGTGGGCGAGCAAGGCGGATCACTCACCCACGCCATTGGGACACCCTTCTGGATGACCTTAGCTCTGATAGGCGCTCACGCCATGCTCATGCATGTCGAGCCCCGATCGTTCCACTTCTGGAGACACTCGGAGCATGCCAGCTCCTTTGAGAACCCAGAACACAACAGACATTGTGATAAATGCCCAGGCACAGATTGCAGCTGTGCTAATGACCTGAACGGTGAAGAACTTTCCAACAGTTTCAATGCCATCAGGAAGATCTCCAAAGATTCCAGTTGCCAGACCGCCCCAAATGCCACAGAGGCCATGAACGGGCCATGCACCAACTGGATCATCAATCTTGAGCTTTTCAAGAAGAAGAATGCCCATAACAACGAGCAGACCACCAACAACACCAATGATGAGTGACTCAACCTGAGAAACACGATCGCAATTCGCAGTAATGGCAACAAGGCCACCGAGCACACCATTGAGAGCCATGGTAACGTCAGGTTTTCCAAACAGCGTCCATGCCGTAAGAAGAGCCGTCACGGCACCGGCTGCTGCTGCAAGGGTCGTGGTCAACGCGATGTAGGTAGTCGCGTTGGCGTTTGCTGCACCGGCGTAGGTGAGTTGACTTCCTGGATTGAAGCCATACCAGCCGACCCAGAGAACAAACACACCAAGGGCTGCAAAGGAAATATTGTGTCCAGGAATCGGAACACTTTTTCCTTCACTTGTGAATCGACCGATTCTTGGCCCGAGAGCGATGGCACCAGCGAGACCAGCAAAACCACCGACAGCATGGACGACGACACTTCCTGCAAAATCCTGGAAGCCCATCGCATCACACCATCCTCCACCCCATTTCCATGCACCACTGATTGGATAGATCAAACCAGTGAGAATCGCACTGTAAACAAGGTATGAAGAAAACTTCATGCGGCCTGCAACCGCACCAGACACAATGGTTGCTGCCGTTGCAGCAAATGCGACCTGAAAGAGAAAATCTGCGTACGAACTGTAATCTCCGTAGTCAGTGCCATCCGAGGCAACGACAAATGGAGTGATTCCGCCTAACCAGCCATCAATAACCCATCCATCTCCAGGATACATGAGATTGAAGCCAATAAAGAGAAACAAGATCACGCCAACGCAGAGATCCATCACATTCTTTGAAAGAATATTGACAGTATTCTTCGCTGAATTCAGTCCGATCTCGACCATTGCGAAACCAGCCTGCATAAACAGCACGAGCACCGCACAGATGAACATGATGAGCGTATTAATCGCATAATCATTTTCAGCAATGTACGCAGCAAGAGGATCATCTGCTGATTCAACCGCCGCTGCTTCTTCTGCTGGAGTCTCTGCTTCTTCAACAGCCTCAGCAGACTCTTCTTGTGCAATGGCTACCGCTGAGAACGAGGTCGAAACGACCCCAATAGCCAGACACGTTACAAGGCCTAAACATAATCCATAAAGCCACCTATTATCCCCGATACTAGACATACCAGACCTCCGCCTTTCATGTGAAAAAAGCACTAAACGTTGGAATACACCACTTAGCGCACTCCTGGGTTGTCGTCACGCCACGACAACCTACGAGGTTTAGGAAGTTGCAAAGGGCGTGCCAAAATGGTGGATGGCCCAGCCAGGAGCATTCACAATGAGAAAAAGTGTTTTTTTTGTGACAAAAACCATGCACAGAAAATGGATTTTTTCGTGCTGTCGGATCCAAAGAAATGTTGCGACTGAAGACATCAGCCTGCTATCAGTGCAGAGATGCGCGAAAACGCAGCATGGCGAGGCTTTGCAGGCACGTGGGAACTCCGCATGAAGCAACACTACTGAAAGCACGATACGTCTTAAAACGTCACAATGGTGTTGGGGGGCAGTTGTGTTGCAGGAGTCGCCCCAGACTGTTGTTCAGTGTCAGCATCCAATTGGTCGACCACGCGTGCATTCACGCTGAGCCCTGCTTTCAGAAGGAAGTTGGCCATCAATCGAAAGCCTTGTCGCGTGAGGATTGATTCAGGATGAAACTGCACACCAAAGAGCTTTTCAGCTTCATTTGCAATGGCCATGATGGTTCCGTGTTCATCTGTTGCTGTGATATGAAGATCAGATGGTAGGGTCTCTGCCTTGATGACCAGCGAATGGTAACGGCAGGCGACCATCGGGTTTGAAATCCCTGCAAAAAGATTGAGTTCATCGTGAAAAACAGGTGTTGTACGGCCATGAATCGGTTCAGTTGCACGAACAATCTGTCCGCCACTTGCTGCTGCAATAGCCTGATGGCCCAGGCAGACTCCGAGAAGAGGAACACGCCCACGAAAATGTTCGACAACGCGTGTTGAACATCCAGCTTCTGCAGGGGTGCATGGACCCGGTGAGATAACGATCGCTTCTGGTTGAAGATGTTCAATCGACTGAATATCGATATCATGACTGCATACAACATGAGTCTGACCTCCAAGTAATTGAAGGCAGCGAGCGAGATTGAAGACAAAGCTGTCTCGATTATCGAGTACCAGAATCACGAGATGGTCTCATTTTCAGGTGACGAGTTTGCCGTTGTTGTGACCGCATCGATCGCACGAAGCATGCCCTCGGCCTTATGGAGGGTTTCTTCATATTCTGCCGCAGGATCACTTCGTACCGTAATGCCGCCACCCGCAGCAAAGGAAATCCGTTCTGATTCGATCACAAATGTTCGAATCAGTAGATTAAAATCAGCAGAGCCATCAAAGCCGAGATAGCCGAGTGACCCGCAGTATGCTCCTCGCACCATGCCCTCAAGTTCACTGATAATCTCACATGCTCGATGCTTTGGTGCACCAGTGATACTCCCTCCCGGAATCGCTGCTTCAAATGCATCGAGAGCATGCAATCCTCTCCGAAGGTGACCTGTCACAATGGAGACGAGATGTTGAACATACTGGAATCGTTCGAGTCGACAGAGCGATTCAACCTGAATACTTTCAGGACGACAGACTTTTGCAAGATCGTTGCGAACAAGATCGACAATCATGACATTTTCAGCCCGGTCTTTGTCACTCGTCGCAAGGTCTGCAGCAGCAAAAAGATCAGCCTCTGGACTCGAGGTGACCCGGCGTGTGCCTTTAATAGGATGCATGTTCACAGATTGTCCGGTCACACGGAGGAAGCGTTCCGGGGACATGCTTGCAATTGCGGTATCGCCAGCATCAAAGAATCCTGCAAAGGGAGCCGGATTGCATGTGCGTGCTGCCGAGTAGAGCATGACTGGATCAACGGATGACTCAAGCGACATTTGTTGTGCGAGGTTGACCTGAAACATGTCACCTGCCCGTACATATTCAATGCCTTGTTCAACCATCTCAATATAGGCATCCCGTGAAAAATTTGATCGGACCTC
>MDSZ01109235.1_pt1 | contig 17354 bp, 13 predicted proteins | sample 811201 | NCBI WGS metagenome assembly MDSZ01 (sample SAMN05326647, study PRJNA326480) | marine metagenome | isolation source: seawater | place: Indian Ocean: North | collected 2010
AAAAAAAAAGCAAAAAAAAAAAGAAGAGGCGCATTTCGACCACACACACAAAAATTACCGAAAATCATCATCGTTTCGTCTTAACACCGTCGGCAAAAGCGAGGAGAGGAAAGTGGTCGTCGATCGGAGAAACGGAAGAGAGAGAGAGAGAGAGACTATACATAAAAAAAGATGAGCGGCGGCGGCGGCGACGACGACAAAACGCGCTTCTTGAAGTGCTTCGAGCGGCTGAAAGAGGAGTTAGTGCGAGACGAAATCGACGATAATCAGGTCCAAATCGCAGTCGATTGGATACGGGAGATGATTGCATACAACGTCCCGCACGGGAAGTTGAACAGAGGGATTGCGGTTATGGACGGGATGAGAGCGTTGAATAAAGATGGCGTTTCTGATGAAGACATGTGGAAAGCCATGGTCGTCGGATGGGGAATCGAATGGCTCCAAGCGTACTTTTTGGTGGCGGATGATATCATGGACGAGTCGATTACGAGAAGAGGCCAACCGTGTTGGTATCGACAGCCACACGTAAAAATGAACGCCATAAACGATGGGATTTTATTGGAGATGCAAATTTATAAGTTGTTGAAGAGACACGTGGGACCGAAAGATCCAGCGTACAGCCATTTGTTGGAATTATTCCACGAGGTGACGTACCAAACGGCGAGCGGGCAGTTGATTGATTTAATCACAGCGCCGATTGGCGTCGTGGATTTGAGTAAATACACCGAAGAAGCGTACATGAGAATCGTGACGTATAAGACGGCATTTTATACGTTTTATTTACCCGCGGCGTGCGCTATGAGGCTGAGTGGAATTGAAGACGAACAAGCGTATAAAGTGGCGAACAACATTTGTATCAAGCTTGGCCAGTTTTTCCAAATCCAAGACGATTATTTGGATTGTTATGGGGATCCGAAAGTGATTGGTAAAATTGGGACGGATATTAAGGACAACAAATGCGGGTGGTTGGTGGTGCAAGCGCTGAAGAAGTGCACGGCAGAGCAAAGGAAAATAATCGAAGAGAATTACGGGAAGGACGACGCCGAGTGCGAGAAGAGGATCAAGAAGTTATACGTGGAATTGGAGTTGGAGAAGTTGTATTTGGAGTACGAGGAGAAGAGTTACAAGGAGTTGACGGATATCATGGAAGGTCAGTCGGTGTTGCCGAAGGAGTTGTTTTCGAGCATGTTGGCGAAGATTTACAAAAGAACAAAGTAGGAGAGATGTTCGACGTTGATATGATATAACGTATGTTTTTACACTTTGATCACTACATAAAATAGTTAAATATGAAATCCGGCTGGGCTTAACCCACCCGGTGAACTCATTTCACTCATGGGCGTGTCGCCGGCACCAGTGCCGGTGGTGTTATTTCCGTTTTCGTCCAACTGGTAAATCTCTTCGTCAACTCGCGACATCGCCTCGAACAAGACGCTGTGATAGTTTCTCACAGTTTGCCTCAACTCTAAGAACTTCTTCCCCAACGCGTCCATCTCTCGTATGTGTTCCTCTCTTACTCTGTTCATGTTCTTTTTAATCGCGAGAATTTCTCTTTCCTCTTCCTCTGTTTTCGCGCGATTTGACTCCGCTCGAGCTTTCTCCGCCTCTAACGCCTCTTCTGCAGATTTCAACGCCGCCCTGGCCGCTTGTTCCTTCAACTCACCTTGCGCTTTCAATCGTTGCATGCGTTCGTTCAACGTTTGTTCCTGTCGTTTCAACTGTTCCAACTTCGCGTCCAACTTCCACGTCTCCTCTTCGTTTTCTGCAATCTGTTTCTTCGTTTCTTCTACCGATTCCTTCATCTTATCCTGCTTCTCTTGCTCTTCTATGATTTTTTCCATGACGTCAATCGCCTCTCTTAAACGTTCGCTGATGTCCTCCATCACCCTCTTATCTTCCTCCATTTCTTTCACTTGCTCTTCCAACTTTGCCACTTTATCTTCCTCTATTTTCATCTCTCCCATCGCTTTTTGCAACTCCGGGTCCATCCCTTTACTATTCTTCCTTTCTTCTTCCATCTTTTCTTTCAACTCTTTATTCGTCTTCTCGGCTTTGGCCAACTCTTCCTCCAACTTTTCCAACTCCTCTTTCTCTTTCGTCGCTTGCTCTTCCTGCTCGGCAATCTCTCTTTCCTGCGCCGCCAACACCCGCTCCTGCTCGGCAACCTCTTCTTCTAAAATCTTATTTTCCTTCTCCAATCGTCTTAACTCCTCCTCGTCTTCCTCCCTTTCTCCTTCCTGCTCTTTCTTCCTCTCTGCGCGTTCGACTTCCATCCGCAACCGCTCGTGTTCTCGTTTCACCTCTTTCAATTTCTCCTCTGCCTCCGCGCACTCGTTTATGATATCCGCGAACTCGATCAATTGCTCTTCCCGAAATTTAGCGAAATTAATCAACGCTGACATGTTTCGTCTCGTGCGCGTGTATTCCGGTTTCCACACATCTTTGAACGAAAAATCTTCGACTCCAATTTTCATCATCAGCTCTTGCAACCGACTCAAAAACAGGACGTTTGGAATGGCATCTTCGTACAGTTCTGGAAACTCCATGCCTACTTCCTCTGCGATTTCTGGGTCCGGTTGGAACGTCTCTTCGTCGTCTAAGTCCATGTTATAGAAGAGTTCAAACGCGGACTCGTACACGTGTCGCAACGATTCGTGCGTCGGACGGAGCAAATCGCGCTCGGAGAGATCGATTTTTAATTCTTTAAGACAGGAACGAATCTCATCGTTCGAGAGGATCGGGAAGGAGTAACTCATGTTTGATATCGACGTTCTCTCTCTCTCTCGTATATCTCCGCGCGGGTGGCGGGTCGCTGGATGTGCGAGAGGCAAAACCTGCGCGCACGCTTTTCGGAAATCGTGTGAGGTATTTTAAATTTTTTGAAAAATGGGCAGGCGAGAGAAAGAGGAAAAAGAAAAATGTAAAAACAAACAAACGAAGCACCACATTCAGGTGCGCGAGCACATGTCGCGTTTATGGTGGCACCGCGGTATGAACATCATCGGCATCAAAAGTTTATTACAGGTGTGCAACGATGACTCGGTACGTTTCGCTACGCCCGCCTCTCTGTTTCCTTAACCAACTCGACAATTTTTCAACGACGGCGCTTTGACGCTTCCATTCACGCCGATTAAATCCGAACCGAACCAATTGACATTACCTTCTGCGTTGGAGTTGAACCCGTCTTTAACTTTAATCCATAGCTTTTTCTTGACGACTTTGTTTTCGCCGTGAATGTCGGGCATTTTGTCGCCGGTGAAACCGGAAAACGTTAAGCGTTCGCCCGGCGAGGAGCCTTCGGGAGCTTCGACGACTTCAATTTTTGATTTATCCTCGTTCGACGCGCAGAGGCACATGCCGTGAGATTTGACGCCTTTCATGTTACGCGCTTTCAAGTTACCGACGATGACTACTTTTTTACCGACTAAATCTTGAGGGTTTGCGTAATGCGCAGCGATGCCAGAACAGACGGATCGCGGGCCACCTTCCTCGCCGCAATCGACTTGAGAGACTAACAACTTGCTTGATTCTGGATCTGGGTGCGTTTCGCAAGACATAATTTCACCGACAATCAAGTTGAAACCAAGTAAGTCATCGTTCAAGGCTTGAGTCGAGCCAGTCGTTCCGGAAGCAGCAGATGCTTTTAATTGGTCCACTGCCCCGGATGCGTCGGCGCCACTCTCACTATTACTACTGCTATCGCTACCACTACTTCCGCCATCTTCACCACTGCTTCCCATAATCCTCGGCGTTCGAAAATACCCCTTTTCAAAGTTCTTTGCTTTGCCTAACAACCGTTCTCGATCGAACTCGATCCCTTCTTGAGTCGATTTCAATCGCAATCGCATCTCTTTTTCCAGCTCTTCTTGACTCGCTTGTGCTTTCCCCAATCTCTCCCACTCTTTTTCGATATCGATATCGTTCAACTGTCCGAACCATCCCACGATGGCGTTGATTTTCGGTTCCCAGTCGGAAATTTCTTCGGGCGTGATTTTGATTCGCGCGGTGTCGGCGAGTTCGGTAAGGTTTGGCAGAGGAGGCAAGTCGGAAGATGTCTTCTTCGAGGAGGCGGCGTTATCCACTGATGATGCAAACGCGATTGTTTGGTGTCGTTTTTGAGACGAGCGCGTAAAAGACGGCGTCTCCTTCTTCTTCTTTTTCGTTGTTGTCGTCGTCGTCTCTGCAGAAGAGAGAGGCAAAGTGCTGCCGCTGCTGCTGATGGTGGTGGCCGCGGGCATCTTTAACGCACTCTTGCCTTTTTGTGCGCCTTTTTTAATGGGGCGTGTGGGGAGGGTTCAATTTTTCCGCGTTAATTAAAATAACTGCGTTACAAAATCTACATCTACATCTAAACAAATGTCTATTTTAAATGGGCTCTGTTCAAGCACCGCATTCTATATCTAGTAAGCACGTAATACAAATATAAATATATTACTTGCTCGAGTTGTACACTCTGGTATCTGGAGTTATCCCGTGTACATTCTTCAAGTGCGTGTTCAGGTTAAATTTCAAACCAAAACTCGCGCCGCAGACGTCGCAGAAACAGTTCTTCTCTTGCGTGTGCGTGACACGGTGTCGTTGGAGTTTACTGTTATCGACGAACGCTTTGCCACAACCTTCCCAGTCACAGATGAATCGTTTTTCGCGGTGCGCACTGGCGACATGGCGAAGCATTCGCGGGCGGTCGAGGAAGCGTTCCCTGCATCCCGGTTCGCTACAGGCGACGACGAGGAGAGAAGGATCGACTTTGTCGTTGTAGATCCTCCCATTCTGGGATGGAATCGGGACGGCGAGGAGAGATTTCACGTCCGATCCGTCTGCTGTTGGACTTGCCACACTTGAAGCTACATTTGATTGGAAATTGGACCGTTTCGCCGCGGTAACTCTCTGTCCGTCGTCCATACCAGGTAAAATCGGTTGCAACAACGCTTTATCGTCCTCGTTCATCTCCTCTTTTTCGCTCGTTTCTGGCGGCATCTCCGGTAATGGCGTCCACGTCGGTCTTTCGCACGATTCTCCTTTTTGTCTTTTCCACATGTTAATATCCGTTCCAAACTTCTCCGTTTCCTCTTCCTCCTCGTAATACACGTTTGGTACGCGCATTTTCTCTTTCGTCCATCGGGTCACCGTCTTTGCAATGGCTTCTTTACTTATATCAAAATTCTTCGCTATCACGACTTTTGCCGTGGACGTTTTAATTATACCAATATATTTACTCTGCGCACCCATTGGTCGTTGCCTACTAAACCCTTCACCCGCAGTGCTATCGTCCTCCTCCCTCCCTTTCGCCGCGAACTTCCTCGGTGCATACAGATTATTCTTTTGCTTATCGCTGTTGAAAAACGCCGCGCCGGCAATGGCCGTTTTCGAGTTGGCATACGCCGGTGGCACCGTATATGTCGTCGCTAGCCCACTTTTCGCTCTCCCACTGGTATCCCGTTCTTTCTTCGTCGCGTTGTTATATATGCACTTCTGTTTCAACGACGGTTGCACGCAATACTTACACTGCCCACACTTGAACGCCCCTCGACTTGTCCTGTGCATGGTGATGCCGTCAGGGGTGACGATGATGGTCGATGTCCCCACGTAATCGTCCGGATAGGCGATGGGAACGCCCTCGTCCGTGAATTTCTTTTCTCCTTCTCCTCCTCCTCCTCCCTTTTCCTCCTCTTCGCTTCGTTCCGTCGTTCCCTCTCCTTTCTCTTCTCCTTCGTTTCCGTCCCGTCGCTGCGATGAAAATGAAAACGTCGTCGGGTCCTTAGCACAGTCGTCTTCCATTGGGGTCGTCGTTCCGGCGTTCGTCGTCGTCGTCGTCGTCATCGTCCTCGTCGCTTCGCTGCCTCCTCCTCCTCCTCCTCCTTCGACGCCGCCGGCCGCCGCCTCCTCTTGCCGTCGGATCACGAACTTCAAACCCATGATGATGATGATGATGATGATGATGATGATGGTCTGTTGTCTTCTTCTTTTTTTGTTTGGGTCGAATCGACTTTTTCTTTTTTTTTCTTTTTTTTTCTTTTTGGTCAAAAAAATACGCGCGAACGAAACAAAAGTTGACGACGAAAAAAACTATATCATAATAATTGTGTGCACCGAAGAAAGAGTAAAATCAACATATCATCATGGCGCGCATAACGCGCGACCTGCTTCGGCGACGGGCCGAACACAACGACGGCATCGTCCGAACGCTTCGCGAAGTGTCGTTGCACCGACAAAATTTGGAAGCGATCGACGCGTGCGTGCAAAGAGACTGTCGAGAGCTGAGGATACTTTTATTGCACGACAATCAGATTAGAAAACTCGGTGCGTCTTCTCTCTCTCGTCGTGTGTCGCTTTAAAAATATTTTTGGGTTTCTTTTGTGGGACTTTGACGTCCTCTGTAGCGCACGCGCGGTGACTGACCCTCGCGGATGATGCGACCGCTGGCGACTCGCATCGGTGTGCGAAGAAAATTTGAGCAGGTTAAAACGCTTGACGTACTTGAACGCGTCCTTGAATAACATCACCGCGATCGAAAATCTCGACGGGTGCGAGTTGCTGGAAAAGTTGGATTTGACCGGTAACTTTGTCGACGTGGAATCGATGGAAAAGTCTATGGAAAATTTATCGAAGAATGAACGCTTGCGGAGCTTGTTTTTAGTCGGAAATCCGTGCATGGAAGAGTTTGAGAGAATGAGGGAGTACGTGATCAGTCGTTTGCCGAGGTTGGTGTTTTTAGATGGGAGAGAGATTACGGAGGAGGAGAGACGGGAATGCGAAAGGAACAAGGATGAGCTCGCGCGGGCATTGGAAGAGAAGATCGAAGAGAAGAAGAAGGAAGGAATGACGAGTTTTTGGAACGCAGAAATGCGGTATAAAGCGTTTAAAGAAGAAGAGAATAAGAAATGTGAACTCGATCGAGCGCGAGAAACACGGACGAGGAAGATTCAAAGTAAGAGGATGTTCGAGCGACCGAAGAGACTACTACGAGAAGGCTTCGATCCTCTTCCGGAGAATACCGACACGATTTTACAAGTTAACGAAGGTAAATACGAATTTACGCTCGGTGGGGAAGATCAAGATAACGACGCAGATGAAAATACGATAATTTTGAGGGTACAAATACCGAAACATTTCGATACGTCTTTGGTAGACGTCGATTGTCATTCGGAGATTATACGAGTGTTGATTAAAGGCGAGTTGCTTTTGTTGCGTTTGCCAGAAAAGGTGCGCGAACAGACGTGTAAAGCTTCTAGAAGTAAAACGACAGGGGAATTAAAAGTTTGCATGGAGAAGAAGACGAAGCAAAAGAAACAAACGACACAAGTTTTCAAAAGAAGTGAAATCGATGCTGCGTTGGGAAGCATGACGATAAGTGCCGCACCCGACAAGGCGCCGTTCATTTGTTCAGATGACAACGAAGACGATACTGTTGTACCGCCTATACTCTCGTAGACAAGTTTGGTACTAGTACCAGGTAGCATGTAGTTGTACTAATAAAATGTATTTCAAACTCGTTCATATTTAAATGCCTCGCAAAACATCAATCAATGTCTGTCTCTCCTCCGCGAACTGCGCGTCGTCCTTATCTCTCTCCTCGTGAAATTTTCCCAAAAAGTGCATCAACTTTTCTTTGTTCGCCTCCAAAATGCTCGTCACTGCCAGTGGCCTGTTCGGATTTGCCACGAACACTTTAAACACGTGAAACGCTTCGTACTGAATCGATTTCGCATCATCTCTCAACAAGTTCATCATCAAGCACAAATTCTCCGCTTTACTGATGTATTTCATCATGACCTCGCCGCTCGCTCGATCTAACAAAATCTCTCCCAATAGCTTCAAACTTTGCCTCTTGCAGACGTAATTCCCTCGTTCTAACAAATCGTTAAACTTCTCAAAAAACCTTTCGTAGGCCTCGCCGATTAAAAACTTTGCCACGATATCTTTATGTCTCGTCAAACACTCTCGAAAACTCGCCATCGCGTCGCTGGCGATTTCAAAGTTTTCAAACTGCATGAATTGGAAAAACTTCAAGAAACTCTCTCGCCTCAAAACCTTCTCTAAAACGTTCTCGTGTCGGACAACTTCTCGCAACATAGCTCCGTACGCTAACGCGGAACTTTGCTTCTCGTACCCTAAAATCAACGCATCCAATTCCTCTCCGTCGTTCTTTTCGCTCAATTCGTCCGCAACTTTATACGTGCCCGTTTCCAAATCTTTCGCCCGCACCAATCCGTTGTACGTCGCCGCGGCATCTTTTCTCGCTTCGAATTCCAACATCGGTAATCCTTGAGAAATCATCGACGGAATGTTCTCTTTCATCGATGCGTCTACTAATTCTTGTATTAATTTCGGATCCAGATCGTGCGTCCCATCGCCGTGTAATATCGCTCTCATCTCTTGAAAATATTTCGCCAAGTTTTCTTGGTCTTTTTCCACAGGGCACTTGTTTATCACTCGTTCGAGACACTGGTGCGATTTCGTGGCTAAGTCTTTCGGCGTTCGCCTTTGTTTCTTTTGTCCGAATAAAGAGGATTTCATTGTCTCTCCGCGGTGTCTTTTCTCGCGCGGCGCTCTCTTTCTCTCGCGGTTCTCTCGCGGTCGCTCTTCACAGCGTGGTCTTTGCGTGGTCTCTTTGGCGTCGTTTCCAAATCAAACGCTCTCAAATTCTGAGGAGGAGGAAAAGATTCTCTTCGTCTTCTTCTCTCGCGATAAAAGCGTTGCGCACGTGTCACCGTTTGTGGTGCATTCTTTCTTTCTTTTCGTCTCTTTCTCTCGTCGCTTCTGTCGAGCGCGTTCCTTCTCTCTTTCTCTCTCTCTCTCTCTCCGCGCGCGCGTTTCCGGTGACGCAGCAAAAGTAACCTTCGTCAAAAGTCTTCCCCACCCCCGGCATATTTAGGGTGTTACACACAAAAAGAAAAGTGGTTTGAAAGAGAAAAAATGTCCCCTCATAACCACCACCACTGACGGCTGCTTTTGTCCCCGCCACCACCATGCGACCCGCCGCGTGTAGCGTGTTGTCGTCGTCGTCGTCGTCGAGGTGTTCTTCGGTGGCGCCGTCCAGGACGATCGCGAGAAGAAAGGGGAAGAGTTGCGTCATCGTCCAAAGTGGAGAAGGAAATCTGGGGAAAGATTTCGTCGAGTCCTTCTTCGACGTCGCCGATTTCCTTTCCGGAGCGTCGTCGTCTTTTGGCGTTTCGGAACTCGCGCAAGATATCGGTCGAGACTGTTACGTCGACTTAAACGGGTGGCATTTGTTTTTGAAGGACATGAAACCGCAAGGATCGGTGCACACCGGATTGGCGAACGTGGTGACCGCGACGATACTCAAAAACGGGAAAACGTGTTCGGAACAAGACGCGACGGAGATTTTGAAAGCGGTGAAAGTACCGCTCGGCGGAGGTAAAATGGAAGCCAGTTTGTTCGATTTGATGCCGAAGAGGTGCGTGGACGATTTCGTGGAGATCGCGAAGAAATATGCCGACGACATGTGACGCCCCCCCCCCCACACGCGTGGAAGATGTGTGTCTCGCGATGCCTTTTTCCCCACACGAGAACGACGAGACGGGAAAAGGAGTGACAAAAAGTGGACCTCTCGACGCACAAAAAACGTCGAAGAAAAAACACACACAGAGACAGAGAGAGAAAACGCTCGAGACAGCGCGTCGTCGTAAACGTCGTCGTCGTCGTCGAGACCAACGCGAACGTTCTCTCGCGAAAAGAGACGAAGAGAGGAACCACGAATCCGAACGACCAAAGTCGGACGACGACGACGACGACGACGACGAAAGATATATATCCCACAGCTTTGTCGCGTCCGTATTTTTTTTAGATACAATTAATATCGTATCAGTATATCCGCAATTAATATACACATCGTATCCAATCGCGTCAAAGTCGTTCGACCACACAACCACGCGCAAACACGCCTCACTCTGCAGCGCAAAAGAAAAAGAAAAGGCATCCATCATGCCCGCGTCGTCATGTCCCGCCTCGTCTTCTCTTCTCCTCGATCATCGCAAAGTCTCGCCGACGACGACGACTTTTAGGAGGAGGAGGAGGAGAAGCGTTTTTCAAAGACGCAATAATGATGCATCCAGAGTGGTTTTGGTGGTGTCTCCAAAGGCTGCTGCTGCTGAGACGACGACACAAACAACGTCTTCTTTGGAAGAGCGCGTGGCGACGGTGCCGTACTTCAACGACGCGCGAGAAAAGCGAGTGCTCGTCGGGAAAGCCGGTTCCGAGCTCGTCGAGAGGCGGAACTGTAGGGACTTTATCGCGCTTCCAAACGAAGAGAACTCTTCGGCGCTCGTGAAGCTTCGAGAGACGATCGACGAAGGGTGGCAAAGGCACGAATTGCAAGGATACGGACACGCCTCGCAATGGCCGGAGATTTTTGAGCGCGCAGAATGCTTGATTCGAGAACAGTTTCCACAGTTTGGAGAGGAGTGCGAGATTCTTGCAGGGACCGGGTGGTTGGAGGACGAATCCGAAGCGATCGATTGGGTGATTCGAAGACCGGAGAAGCACGTCATCGCGAGCAAGATTCCATTCGCGAAGAGAATGCACAGAGACCCAGACAGCTGGACGAATCCGTCGACATCGCAGAGACCGAGAGAAGGATGGACGGAACTCTCTATGCAAGACAGAGAACGGTATCAGTATCGGTTTATAAACGTGCATTTGATAACGAGCGCGCTAGATCCAACGTATAACGCGTGGCAGAGTCCGTTGGTGGTGATGTTACCGAGGGAAAGCGGGAAGCGCGAGTGGCCGTTTGAGAAGCAAACGCTAACCATGACAGAAGAAGGCGCTAAAGATGAAAGTAAGCTCGAGGGCAAAAACGGGATAAACCCATTCAGTTGGATAAAGGGTGGTAACAGATTAACGCGCTTTGCCCACAAAAAAGAAGATGAACCTCCACAAAGCGACGTGGTCGTCGAGGAGACGGATATCAGCGATTTCGAGTTCCCGGAGCTTACCCATAGTGACGAACAAGAATTTGTCACGAATGGAGCTTTATTGTTTGACTCCTTCGATTGTTGGCACGGTGCTGCCGCATGGTGCGAAGACAAATCGTTCAAGAAAAAGCTCACGGACATCGACCCGAAAGGTCGGCAACCCTTTCACTCCGCTCGATGTTCCATAGAGATGCGCTTTCGCGTGCGCATCGACCAACAAAGTAAACAAGGCAAGGCGTCTCCAAGCGTTCCCTGGGGTCCATTTTCTTGCGCCGTGCGCTCTGGCAAGTTCGTTGACGCGCGCGCCCTTCGCGATTCAGAGGCCCGGTACGATCTCGACAAAGGCCGTCAAATCTGAACTCGGGTCACGCGGGCGAAAAGAGAAGTATTATTCAAACGCATGTAAAATAATGTAAAACTAGTTGAAATATTCGCGCTGGATGTAAACTCACGCTGTATATACAAGAGTAATAGAACGCACGATCGTTCGTCCGAGAGTGCTAAAAAACCAAATAAAGTAAAATTTCTCCCTTCGTCCCTCTCATCTCCACTCAGTGGGTTCCATCGTCGCCGTCTGCCGGCGCCACGTAATCCCATCGGTCTTCCTTCCTCATGACAGCTTCAGTGCACGAAGGATCTGGCGTTTGCATGGCGCATTTCCTCTTCTCAATTGCGTCACCCATTCCGTCGTATTTATATCCCGCGCAGCACACGTGGAACGACTTCCATTCGCCCATGTGTTTGATGACTTCCCAATCGTGTAACGGGTCCGTCGTTCGACTGCAAAACGTCGCGTACGTAATCGGCAACGGTTGGATGTTCAAAGTGTACGGCTCGATGTTCAACTCTGTATCGCCTTCTGACGCTCGTTTCGCGGCATCGTGTAAGACGTTCTGTTCCAAGCCGCAGTTCGGCGCACACATCACGCCGTGTGCTAAACTGGTTTGTATCCATCTAGAGGTACGTTCAGACGCTTTGTACCACATTTGACCAGAGTTGAAGTTACTCCCCTGGGCGTGAACGTCGTCCAAGTATTGCTTCGTCCACTCCGGACCGTTCGTGTATGCTCCGTGATAATCCATGTAATCCTCTTGGAACATGGCATCGACGTCCGATTGGGACATGAACGAGTTCGTTTCTGGCACGCTAAAAAGCACCACGTCGGCGTCCACCATGAACATATTCACGCCGGATCCAACAACGCCCAACGAAATCTTCTGTTTCATCCACGTAAATCTCCCATACGCGGTATTCGAGTCCGAAGAATCTTCCGGAAACTCTATGTTATTATACCCATCGCTCGTGGCTTGTTCGGTACACGCCGAATCCGCGCACACGACCAAAAATCGCTGCATAAAACAATCCTGGTCTTTTACATTTTTCACGACCAGATCGAGAGTGTGATAGAAATCATCTCCGGACGTGTACGTCGTTATGATCGTGTTTGGTGCCACGCAACTGCTCGCTTGCTCTGCCAAATTCTTCGCTTTTGCGCCCAAGCTGGAAAAAAAATCGCACTCTATGTATCCGACGGCAGCATCTTGGACCTCTTCCCCATTGTGTAACAGCTTAGTTCTCAAGTCGTCGTCGACGTACGAGCCACAGGATGGTAATCCGTCCGCTTCACCGAGAAACGCCAGTGTCTGAGTTGCAGAAGAGGGCACATTTTTCTGCTTATCGTACACGTTTATCTTCCCTAAGGTGCCAATACCGGCGAGTAACAGAGCGCAGGTGGTCGCTTTCACCGCTTTCTGGATGACGACGGACGCCGACCCCCCATCGGCATTTCTTTTTAAAGAGATCAGGAGTTCTTTTTCTTCCTCGTTTCGTGTGCTCGAAGAAAAGAACATGGTGGTACGGTTCGTCGCGAAAGCGCGTGGCTCGTCGCGTTCTTTCTTTCTCTTTCTCTTTCTCTCTCTCTCTCTGCGCGCGAGAGTCACGCGTTGCGATGATGCGTTTTCGGTTTGGACAATAGGAAATTAAAGAGGAAGAGTCTCGAATTTTTTTGGGTGTTACACATGTAGAGACCTTAAACAAGACGAAGAAGAAGACGAAGACGAAGAAGAAGAAGAAGCTTTTGATTATTTATCCATCTCGGATTGAGATAAAAAAAAAGCGTCATCATTTTACAAAGCGCGCGCGCGTGTTATCACCCCGTCGCGACACTCACGCACTCCGTTCGACCAAAAACTCACGCGAAGTCATACCAATGCCAGCTTTTGCATCGAACGCTCGAATCGCAAACTGCGCGGCGAAAGCGTCGTATGGCCGATTCCGAAAATCTTCTTCGTCTCGTGCCTCGGCCGCCAAGACCTCTTCCTCGAGAAGGGGTGTCTCCGTCTCTGCGGCGGTGAAGGCGCCGGAGTTGGACATCAACACCAAAGTCTTCACGAAAGAAATGGTCGATGTTGCCGGAGAGCAAGAATACATCGTCCGTGGTGGCAGAGATAAGTTCTCTTTGTTGCCGGCGGCGTTGAAGAGCATCAAATCCATCGGCGTCATCGGGTGGGGGTCGCAGGCGCCTGCGCAGGCGCAAAACTTTCGCGATTCGTTGGCGGAAGCCGGGTTGGCGGACCAAATTTCCGTCTCTATTGGTTTGAGACCAGACTCGAAGTCGAACGAAGAAGCGAGAAAGTTGGATTTTACGGAGGAGAAAGGTACTCTCGGAGAAACGTTTGACGTGATTTCGAAGTCTGATTTGGTCATGCTTTTGATTTCGGACGCCGCTCAAGCGAAGATGTACCCGAGAATTTTGGCCGCAATGAAGCCAGGATCGACGTTGGGTTTGTCTCACGGGTTCTTATTGGGTGTTATGAAATCCGAAGGCGCGGAATTTAGAAACGATATCAACGTTGTTTTGGTGGCGCCGAAAGGTATGGGTCCATCGGTGAGACGATTGTACGAGCAAGGGAAGGAAGTGAACGGTTCGGGAATTAACGCGTCATTTGCCGTGCACCAAGACGCGACTGGAGATGCCACGGATGTCGCGTTGGGTTGGTCCATCGCGTTAGGTTCACCGTTCACGTTCGCGACGACTTTGGAGATGGAATACAGATCGGATATCTTTGGCGAGAGAGGTATTTTGCTGGGCGGCGTACACGGCATCGTCGAGTCTTTGTACAGAAGATACGTTCGAGATGGCATGTCCAAAGAGCAAGCTTTTAAAGAGACCGTGGAATGCATCACTGGTCCCATCACGAAGACGATTTCCACCAAAGGTATTAAGGCGGTGTACGATGAATTGATGTCCACGCCGGCGATGAAAGAGGAGTTTATGAAGGCATATTCGGCGGCGTACGCGCCGACGAAGGATATTCACTACGAGTGCTACGAAGAAGTGCAATCCACGAACGAAATCAAGTCGGTGTGCATGGCGGTTGAAAGATTTAACAAATTTCCTATGGGTAAAATTGACGGGACGGAAATGTGGAAAGTTGGGGAGAAAGTTCGCGCAGAGAGAGTAGAATCGGAGATTCCCATCAATGCCACGACCGCGGGTGTGTATTGTGCGTGCATGATGTCGCAAATCGATACTTTGCGCGAAAAAGGTCATTCCTTTTCGGAAGTGTGCAACGAGTCCGTCATCGAGGCGGTTGATTCGTTGAACCCATACATGCACGCGAGAGGTGTTGCGTATATGGTTGACAATTGCTCATACACGGCGAGATTAGGGAGCAGAAAGTGGGCACCGAGATTCGATTATAATTTGGATCAACGGGCGTACGTCGACTTGGACAACAACAAAGGCATCGACAAGGAATTGGAAAGCCAATTCTTGAACTCCTCCGCGCACATTGCGATCGCGAACTGCTGCGCTTTGCGACCATCGGTTGACATCTCGGTCCAGTTTGGCGTCGGCCAAGCCAGAGAGCTTGAAAACATCGACATGGGTTTGGGTAAGAAGTAAGAGGTTCTTTTTGGTAATGTTTAGAAACGAAGATATATGATATTTTACGAACAAACCCTGCCCGTGATTGTCTCTTTGTCTCTTTCTTTTTCTACTCGCTACATACAAATCTACGTCTAAAAACGCGAAACGCGCGCGTTACGGATTTAAAACGGACAGTTTAAACTCTCCCCCATCTCTCCTCGTCTCTGTTCCCGTCGTCTCCATCTCCGTCGTCTGCGCCTCCCAAACCCGCGTGTCCCCCTTCTCCTCCTCCTCTTCCTCTCCCCGTCCCGTTGTTCATGAGCGCGCTCGTCGACGCGACACCAATCGCGGACGACGCGGTCGCGTGGTCCATCGCGTCCATCGCGGCCGAGGACAGACGCATGGACGTCGGAAGGTCCACGTCGTCCACGGGGAGCGACTCTTCCAACCACCGCTCGTCCACGACGTCGAGCAGGTGGCCGGGGAGCTGCACTTTTCCATCGTCCCCAAAGCCGCCGCCGCCGCCGCCGCCGCCCATTATTATTATTATTATTAGTATGACTTTGATCCTTCTCGTGTCGTCGTCAAGTCGTCGTGTTTTGGGAGCGAGATGATGATGTGTGTAATACGACGACGACGACGACGAAGAAGAAGAAGACTTTTTGGGGGTGGGAATTTTTTTTTTTTTTTTTGAATTTTTTTTTGGGTGATTTTTCGCTCTCTTCTCTCTTTGTTGCTTTTTTTTTCTGCTTTTGAACTCCTTTATCGAGAGCGTTTTTTTTCATCGCGTAAAAATTCTCTCTCTCTCTCTCTCTCGATTTTTGCTGGAAGACGACGACGACGACGACGACGACCAAAAAATGTTCATTATTCATATTATGGCACTTTACGAGCGGGTGCCACGTTTCGAAAAAAAGAGCCACAAAACGCCTCTCGCACTAGACGCAAAAAGAAAGACCATAAAAAAAAAAGACCAAAAAAGAAGACGAAAAAGAGGATGATGATGACGATATCCAAAAGGACAAAAAACACCACACGCGTGGACACACGCGAAAGAAGAGTGCGCAGAAAAAATCCAATCGCACTCTCATCTCGAAACGTCGTCGTCGGTACCGCGTGCGTCGTCCTCCATCGAAGAAGAAGAAGAAGACAAAGAAGAAGAAGAAGAAGAAGAAGAAGAAGAAGCGCGAGAAGAGGCGTTGGGGTTAACTGCGTTCTTTGAGAAGCGAGTTTACGGGGACGTATTATGTTTTCGGAGACGTTCAGGTCGGTCGTGGCGTCGCCGTACACCCAGACGACCATCTCTGGGGGGGTCCACCAAAACACGAATAATAATGATTACTTCGAAAAGGCGGCGACCGCATCGTCGTCGTGCGGGGCGTGCGGGGCGAGCGCAGGAAGGGACGGGCTCGGGCGCGATGCGTGCGATGTGCAGAGCTCTTTGCTGACGAATGTTATTCGGAGAAGAGAAGCGTCGATGACGTCGTTTACGTCGTCCTCTCAATCATCATCATCTGTGATGACTGCGTATTCCTCTGCCGAACCGCCTTCGAAAGCGGTGTCGTTCGCGAAGGACGTATTCGCGGGAACGTGCGGTGGGATTACGGTCACGTTACTTGGACACCCATTTGATACGGTAAAAGTTTTGTTGCAAACGCAAAGTTCGACGAATCCCGCGTATTCCGGAGCGGTCGATGCGGCGACGAAAGTGTTAAAATCTGAAGGTATCGGTGGTTTGTATAAAGGCGTGATGTCACCGCTCGCCGGGCAGATGTTTTTTCGAGCGACGTTGTTTTTTGCCTACGCGAGAGCGAAGGAGTTCGTTGGCGTGTCTCCGGACGATCCTTTGAGTTACTGTAAAGCCGGGGGTTTAGCGTGGTTAGCTGGGTCGTTCTTTGAATCGCCGATTGACTTGTTCAAGAGTCAATCGCAGCAGCAAATTTTACGAGCGAAAGCCGATCCGAGTTATGTGCCGCAATCGATGGGGGCGAGTGTGAAGGATGCCGTGAAATACATGGGCCCAAGAGGTCCGTGGTATGGGATGGGGGCGACATTGGCGAGAAATTTACCGGCAGGTTCCGTGTATTTTGGGGTGTTTGAAAACACGAAGAATTGGTTCGCGTCGAGAAACGACGACGGGAAAGCGAGCAACTCGGAGATTTGCTTCGCCGGAGGATTGGGTGGGATATTTTACTGGTCGTTCTTCTACCCAATTGATGTGATTAAATCCGCCGTGATGACAGATAAGTTGAACCCAGCCGAGAGACGGTTTAATGGGTACGGGGATGCCATGGGGGCGTTGTATAAAGAAGGCGGCTTTGGGAGATTTTATAGAGGATTGTTTCCATGTTTGTTGAGAGCGAGTCCAGCAAATGCGGGCATGTTGTTCACAGTGGATTACATAAGAAGAATTATAGATTAGGCACACACAGAGAAAGAGAGAAAGAGAGAGAGAGAGAAGAGAGAGAGAGAAGAGAGAGAAGAGAGAGAAGAGAGAGAAGAGAGAGAAGAGAGAGAAGAGAGAGAAGAGAGAGAAGAGAGAGAAG
>MDSZ01165935.1_pt1 | contig 17353 bp, 22 predicted proteins | sample 811201 | NCBI WGS metagenome assembly MDSZ01 (sample SAMN05326647, study PRJNA326480) | marine metagenome | isolation source: seawater | place: Indian Ocean: North | collected 2010
AATTTATATGATGATGATATTGGATCAGTAGAATATATACAACACATGGGAAGTGATCTCACTATAGTGAATGCACCTCGGGTGTCATTTGGGAAAGAGAAGAAAGAAATCGACGGACGTGATAGAAAACTTATTCAGTACTTGTGTCGAAACAAGCACACTTCGACGCTTGAGCACAACGTTGTCACATTTCGTTTTCTGGTGCCTCTTTTTGTCCGCAGTCAGCATCATAGGCATCGGACTTGGTCTTATAATGAGATATCTCGTCGATATACTGATATTGACATGAAGTTCTACTTACCCAAGAAGTTTAGAACACAACATAAATCTAACAGGCAAGCAAGTAATACTGATGAACTAGTTGATCCTTTTGCTTACCCTTCTGTTAGCACCATGCCCGTATCATCGCTTCTTGAGTATAAAACATCAGAATGTATGCATGCTTATGAAACAATGATTGAGGCAGGCGTTTGTCGCGAACAAGCAAGAATGATCTTACCACAGAACATGTACACAGAGTATTACGGCACCTGTAATCTTAATAATCTTTTTAAGTTTATAGATCTTAGAACTCATGAAGGTGCGCAGTGGGAAATACAAAAAGTGGCTGAAGCATGCTTAGATATTGCGACAGAACTTTGGCCAATAACAGTCAATGCCTATAAAGCATCAAAAGGTGATATTATAACTTTAGATGTTAAAAAGAAATGACAAGCGACTCTATTAATTTTTTGAGTTGACTCTTTTTCATAGGGACAGTATTTTCATTTTGTTGGCTAAAGTTACTAAACATTCCATCAACAATAAACTCTCCAGTAATCTTGAAAGGGTAAGTACTGAATCTTTCATTTCTAATTACAACGCCTTCGTGGTTATCACCTTCGGGATTGATTAGATTTCCAAAGTCGCTTGTCAACCCTTGCAAGAAAGCATCACCAAGTTTTCTAGTTGCATGTAGCAGTATAACTCCATCAATCAATGTTCGAACATGTTCATCAGGGACAATTTCATCAACAAACGTTCCATCTCTATAAATACGTAAATAAGTATTTTTATGGTACGGATTAATATCTTTCCCTTCTAGTGTAGGGATTGTGACATCATAAAGCGGTGCATAATATTGTGCAGGCTTTTTCTTTATTGCTTTCAGCCAAGATTCTAGACTTGATCCTTGCAAAGATCTCAGTGCAGGGTCAGACTGTAAATATGTTTCTGAAACTGGAATCGTCATAGGTTCCGCTAGTGCCGATGTATAATCGATATCTGAAATATTTCTAACTGGAACCGGTCCCACAACACTAAAAGGAGGAGACAGCGTTTGAGCTACAGTATTAGCTTTAGCAACTAAAGAGGCTAATGCTTCTTTATCATAAGGCACCTCAACGCTCTTGTCTTTAGTTGGCATATCCATACCTTTTTTAGGATTATAAGATAAAGGTTTTTTAAGTCCCGGTCGTACCATTCCTCTATGACTGGCCTCGTAAAAAGCATTTACTCCATGAATAAAAATATAATTACCGTCATATTTAGTTGCATTAATTGTTCCACTCTCAGCATATTCTGTATTTAAAAAGTAGTGAGGGTTATCATACAAACCTAGGGCACGCAGCTCTTGTTCTATTCCTGCTTTTTCCATAATGCTCAACACTATGGGTATTGCAACTCTCATTTTGTGCCCCTCTTTAGGAAACCTCTGTAATACATTATCAGCAGTAATACCTGCTATATCTGCATAAGAAGATCGATCGACCCCTAATCTTCCGTTTTTTAAAACTTTGAATGATGTATTCATACCATCAAATTTTACATTGGGTAAATCACTACCCTGCTCATTTACTAGAACTTCTAGATCTAAAAATATATTAATCAAATCTTGCCCTGACTTAACCGACATTAAATCAAAGGGATGCCTCATGTGTCCTGCTGCTCCACCCATTCTATTCTCCTTTTACTTTTACTAAATAGCTAAGATTAACTATGTGTGAATTTTTATTATTTCTAATATCTGCTAGCCATTGTAGATCTTCTACTGGATGCATAGGATCATCTGTATCTTGTTTTATACCGACCATCTCTTCAGATATATCAGCTAAAAGATATATTTCTTCATCAGCATTATAGTTGTATCCCCATCTGTTTGCTACATCAATAAGATTATGATACTTTACTAAGTCACCGACATGTGCCTGTTCTCCATCGTAATATAACGGCTGATAAGCTGTATCTTTACTTAGGTCTAAATGAGAGGACGTTTTCTGCTTGTTCTGTTTCTTCTTCATTTGTTTCCTCAGGTTGCTGTATAATTTCATCTGTATATCTTTCTCTTACAGCATCTATCGATACTCCCATTAGAAAGCTTTCTATCATGAACAACCCTTCTTGCTCTACTTTTTCAGGGGACCAGCTCTTGTTGTTCTGGAGTATGTCATCAAAAAAGCGCCATTCTTCATTCTTCCAAAATTCTATCGTTGGATTGAGTAATAGTTTATTATTATCTTGATGATCATAAATAATTCCAACTCTAGCTCTTGTAGTTATTGGATGTTGCATCCCTTCTAACATCCAAGAGAAAGCATACATAGCACTAATTGCACTAATTTCAGTTTCAAAAGTATCTGAGTATGCTCTATCGTTTTGCCTGTATAGAAGTTTTCTAGAAAATATTGCCTGTTCAGTCATATATACCTACCCGTGTAATGGAATATTATTAATTACGCTAACTAACAAATCACCTGTCTTGCAAGACTTCCACTCATCGATGGCAATTCTATAGTAAACTTTACCATCGATTATAGAAAGAACATGTTCGTATTTGTCATTAAGAAATTTATTTCCTGATCTTTGTAATTTAAAGTGTTTGATATAGTTTTTAACGTATGTTTCTTGCATTTAATATCTCTCTAATAATGTTGCTGTATTCATCAATATCTTCAAAAGGGTCTTCTTCAAAAGCTTTGCTTACATCAACAGGTTCCTTGTTTTGCTTCTTCTTTTTCTTTGGTTCTTCATAGTACTCAGACTTTCCTAAACCTTTCATGAAAGGTTTGTGACTTATAACGGGGTGAGAAGCACCATACCCCTTTGAAGTTCTTAGTTTGACATTCTGTTCTTTAAGGATTTCCCTAATTAGTATTTTTAGTAGTTTCTCTTCTAACATTGTGATGCTCCTTGAATGTTCTATTAAAAGCTGAGATGTATATAACTATCGTCATAATGATCCAATAACTAATTATATCTCTATTTCTATAAGCTCTTAAAAACAAAGGAGAACTGCGGGTCTTTTTCTTTCCATTTCTGAATTTTTTCGTTAAACTGCGCAATTTTCCTATCATAAGATTCTTCCTCTTTTTCTATCATCGATGCTACTTTTTGTAGACACATATTGTCATCGTAGGCTTTATTTAATATCTTCCCAATTTTTTCATTATGTAGTACTAAGTGTGCTTCTTTGCGTTCTTCGTATCTTGCAATGAGCTGTTCGTTTTTAATAATGTAATTACCCCATAGAGGTGTACACTTTTGCATTGCATTTTTCTTCTTCATTCTACTCTTACCACGCGACCCACTAGCAGGAGGAAAGAAATCATCAGGAGTTAAGTCCTCAAAGAAAAGTACACAAAACTTATCAAAAGTACTGTTACACAATACATAAATATAATCTAGATATCTTTTTTTACAAATTGTGTCATAGTCAGTTTGCAAAGCATAAGACACATATCCTTTTGATCTAGATCCGGATGTGATCTTACACTCTAGTTCTCTATCAATATCATTGATGGTGATATCAGGTTTTCCAGGTGCACCGTCTATCTTAACATCAAAGAATATATCACGCAAATATTTGGCTGTGACCTTTTCTTGAAGTGCAGATATTAATGCATTTCGGCGACCTAAATTCTCACGTAAGTCCATATCGTAATCTGAGAATAAAATTTTAAGAGAATTCTCAAACTCGACTAAATCATTGAGTATTGCTTGAACGTTTAATTGATTAATGTAACTTGGCATAATTCCTCCTATACAATATTATTATAACGCATAAATTAAAAAATTACACGTGTGGTGAAAAAGTATATGCTAATTAAACTAAACATGCCGAATAAAAAGTACACAACATTTAAGAACTTTTCATATATTTTTAAAAAAGCCTTTATGTCTCTTTGTTTTTGTTGAGAATTTTGATACTCTTCATCTAAAGGATCCCAGAATGCATTCAGAGCTTCTTTAATTGTTTGCCATGTTTTCATACCTTTTTACTCCCAGTGTTTATCTGTATTAATTCTAAGGCGTCTAAATAGGTACCGTGAAATATACCACGACCCCACCTATAAGAATAGACCCAGAACCTACTTTCAGAGTGAGATCCTGAGTCTATCTGCGCTGTGATGATACCTATGTCATCCCAAAAAACGTCTCTAACTAATGCGCCGATAACGATACTACCACTTTCTAAGAGCGGGTTCCCAATAGAGCCACTCGATAACCGTACCATCCGGCGCCTCTTGATAATAGTAATGACTACCGTCACGATGCATTTTAATCTCGTTGGGGTAGCAAGGAAACTTATCTAGTGAATCGACCTCAAATGCAATATGAGGTGGATGTTTATCTGGAAGTGTGAGTGCCAGTGTCATTCCACCGATCATTAACATCGCCCAATCTTCATCTTGCTTTAATATCTTTGCCTGCAAGTTTTCTATATACCAGCTGACAGATGCTGCAACGTCATTCGTGTGTACTGCTGTGTGGTGATATATCAATGCCACTCTCCAGATTCGACATATTTTTTTGGTATCTTTACAAGATTAGTCCCGACTAGACATTCTATGAGTGCCTCATCTTTTTCATACGTAAAGTGATATGCATCAACAGGGATAACTTCTGTGTGAGGTAATATCCTTACCATTCGCATTGTTATGGAACACAATGTCCAAATAGGATTAGGTGCATTGGTTTTGATCACATACATTTGATCGTTAAATGAATTAAACAAATCTTGTTCAAATTGCTCATCTTGCATTAAAAGTTCTAGACTGTCATCAATCTCCTCTTCATGTATATCATATCCGATACTTCCGCTCACTATGTTTTCCATCATGATTTCCTCATTAATTAATTATCTTGTCAGGACTAAAAGTAAAGGATCATTTGCTTGCTATTGGCTGCCAGTATCTGACAATATGCTCTGATCCTCCGTAGCCGCGATATCTAGTTTCTATTTGAACGTGAGGTACTCCCCCAAAATACCTTATTATCTGGTCCGGATATCGGGATGTCTCGCTCTGACCTCCATCGGAATTCTCTTTCGTAGTAGTCTTCTCGCTCATTTCTTCTTCCTTGTTCTTCTTTTTCGTTTTGTTTTTGCATCAGGTTTTTTCTCCTCTTTTGCTTTAGGTTTAGTAATTCTTTTTTTCTTAGGTTTTTCCTCTTCCTCATGTTTCAAGTGACCTGGCCAGACCCATACACTATTAAGTCGTTCACCACCTCCTAGTGAGATCGGTACATCCAAGTCCATTGAATAACTCTGTAGTGAGGTTTCACGATCGTCGACAATGGTAATCACACCCTTGCCGTACCATTGATGGATTACACGCATTCCCTTTGTGAAACCTTTCACCTTCCTCTTATAAGCAGCAGCAACTAATTTCTTGCCCTGCTCGACCTGTTCCATGACGTAGGCCCGCTTCTTGTCATCCTTCACTGAGGTGTGCCGTCATACTTTGGATCTGTAAAAACAAGTGTGGGTTTAAAATTACCTTTATTCTGAGTTTTAGACAAAGACTCTATTGACTGCTTAAGTGCGTCACTCGCTTCCTTAAGTTGTTTCTTGCGTTCTGACTCTAATGCAAATTTGGTTATGGGAGGCTCCTCTCGTCGATTCATTTATCATGATGATAATAATGGACCACAAAATTTCATGCTAAGAAACACCACCCAAAAAGGAGGTGAAATATCATTTGAAGATGTCACTGAAGTCGTGGGCTTGAACCAAAATAATAATAAATGGTCTTTTGCCGCAAGCTGGGAGGACTTCGATAATGATGGAGATTCAGATCTTTATGTGGCTAACGATTACGGAAGAAACAATCTTTACCGAAATGACCTTGGGAAATTTACAGATATTGCCACAGAAATTGGTGTTGAAGACAGTGCTTCTGGAATGTCAGTAACTTGGGGAGATTATGACCTTAATGGTCTAATGGATATCTACGTTTCTAATATGTTTTCATCGGCCGGAAACAGAATTACCACACAAAAACAATTCAAACCTACAACAAAATTAGAAACAAGAAGTCGTTTCAAAAGATTCGCCAGAGGCAATACTCTTTTTAGCAATAAACGCAACGAATTTATTGATCGCAGTGTGATTTCCGAAGTAACAATGGGCAGATGGGCGTGGGGTTCAAAATTTGTAGATACCAATAATGACGGATGGGAAGATATCGTTATTGCCAATGGTTATCTCAGCTCTGATGAAGACGACACTGGAGATTTATGAAGTTTTTTCTGGCGGCAGGTCGTGCCACAAACATTTGATAATAACCAAGACACCAAGTTAGCGAACCCTGTTCCTCACGCGCAATTATCTAGAATGATCGAACAAGGCAGGTCATTCAGTGGAAAAGAGAGAAATTGCGTTTACCTAAATACCGGTAATTACGGCTTATTTACTGACGTATCTTTTTCAAGCGGCTTGGACTTTGATGATGATGGTCGATCGGTGGCCAGTGTTGATTGGGATCATGATGGAGACTTAGATTTATTCATATCGAACAGAAATGCTCCTAGATTAAGATTTCTAAAAAACAACTATAAAGACCCCTCACAATCATTACTGATAAATCTTAAAGGTAATGGCGATTCATGTAATACTGATGCAATAGGTGCGAGGGTAGAAATTGAGGTCAACGGGAAAAAAATAATTAAAAGCTCCCGAGCAGGAGAAGGATTCTTAACGCAATCCTCTAAGTTCATTCACTTTGGACTCCAAGACGCAAAAGGATCAATTAATGCAACTGTCAGATGGCCAAATAGAAACGCATCAATAGAAATATTTAGAGGGCTATCAACTGGAAATAGGTACACCTTACAACAAGGCACAGGAGAAACTCTTCTCATCCAAAAGCGTCCTCCAGTACCAGATTTCACTCATTCTAAAATTAAAAAAACAACAAAAACTAGAGCAGCAAGGGTACCTATTGTTCCACTAATGAGCGGGACAGAGCTAAAGATCAATGGAATTGAGGGCGAAGTGTTAGCCACAGGGAATGGAAAACCTACACTTGTTTTTATATGGGCCAGCTGGTGTGGTGCCTGTATTCAGAAAATTAATGAAATAACCAAACGGAGTGAAGATATACGAAAAGCAGGACTTCAAATTATAGCCCTTAATGTCGATCAAATAAGTCAAAAATCAGACAAGTCTAAAGATAGTATAAAAATGCTTAAAGACATGAATTTTCCTTTTGCCAATGCAATTGCGAATGAAGAGTTACTAAGCTCTCTACAAGAAAATCATAATATCCATGTAGGCTTAAGCAAACCATTACCAATTCCTGCAGCTTTTCTAATGGATTCAAAAGGAAGAACCTCAGTAATCTACAAAGGCAGTCATAGTATTGACACAATATTAAAGGACATCGGACATTCTGAATTGAAACGTGCAGACCGCTTTGTCAAAAGTTCAGCCCTTGATGGAATAACGATTCAACATCCCAATGCGATAAAAACAGGAGACCTTCAGGCAGCCTCACTTCAATTTAGAAGAGCAGCAGGTGAAGAAACTAAAGGTAATCTTAAAGGTGCCGAGGATCATTATCTGTGGGCAACTGAACTTGTCCCAGAATACACTGTTGCCCAGCTAAGACTTGCCAAGCTATACATTAGAACAAGACAATGGAAAAAGTCAGCCGAACGCATCGAACTTGCAATGCGTTACAATACAATTTCAAATGATGAACAATTTCTTCTCGCGAAAACCTACTTACAATTAGGAGAAAACAATAAGGCTTTTAACACTCTTTCAGTCATTCATAAGAAAAGTCCAACATTTGCACCTGCTATCTTCGAGCTTGCTGCTCAATATGCAAAAAAAGGGAACAATTATGAATCAGTAAACTATTACAGGAAAGGGTTAAAGGTTGAACCCAATAATATCAAAGCATTAAACAATTTAGCATGGTTACTGGCTACTAGTCCAGACAACAACGTTAAAGATGCTAGTCAGGCATTATCGATAGCCAAAAAGATTGCAATCGATACAAATCATAAAAACCCTGATACTTTAGACACTTTGGCTGCAGCATTTGCGGCCAATGGTCAATTTATTAATGCCGTTCAAACACTAGAGAAAGCCATCGCTATTCTCAATTCAAACGGCAAAAAAAGCCTTTCAGAGAATTACAAAATCAGACTCAATTCCTATAAAAGCAAAATATCTAATCAAAAATGATTTTTATTCTACTTCCCTAACTCTGTAGAAAACGGTTCGCTCACTTCCAACAATAAAGTCATCAACAAAAGTGGTCTCTTTGCCTTCAGAAAATACTCCATCATCCAATTCTGCCCATCCTCCATCAGAGTCAACGTCTTTGAGATTAGTTGAAAAATCAATGGCATAAATAGCTCCAGGACGTGAATTGAATTTAATGGATATTTGAGGTAATTCTGCGTCGTACAATATTTCGGTAATTTGAAGTTGGACCGGTGCAGAGCTCACCTGGTTAGTCATTCCATACATATGATAACTTCCAGGGGCCCCTTCCACCCCGTCAGGAGTCGCTAAAACATCGCAACGGATACTTAATGTTCCTGAATCATCCGCAGTATAAGTATATCCCAAATACCAACCCACATCTCGACTTAGAAAACTGAATGGTGGTAATTCCGGGTGATCTTCACTAAAGATTATTGAATTTGGTTCTTGATCACCAGCCGTGTAAGTAAGCTCTTGTGTTCTGGAGGTATTGTCAGCCCACTTTCTCATGTAAAGCCTATTCTCATAGGTTTCACCCGGCACCAAACCAGTTAACGTGAAAGTTTGATTAGAACCAGGGTTTCCGTCATTATTGAATGTAAATGACCCTAACAAACCCAGTAAACCTTCTCCAGTCACTCCTCCACCGACTGTATCCCAAGCTCCATTATTGTTATCAATTTGATTTTTAACAGAAGAAACCTCCCATTCAAAATTTTCTGGCGTTGAATTGTTATTTAACAATTCAAAATCTACTCCATTAACGCTCTCTACTCCTCCACCACTAATCGCGTGAGTATATTCGTTGGCAGCATCAATACCACTGCTTTCATCATCTGTTAACACTGCCATTGAAAATCCTTCTGGTAGTTGAGGTAAATCTTCGGCATCATTTGGATTACTGTTAACATTAATTTCATATCCATCAGTGAAATTATCACCGTCTGTATCTGCATTATTAGGGTCAGTTCCAGTATCGTTGGCACTGACAAAACTACCGGTGTTCGTCTCAACCCCATCATTCAAACCATCTTTATCAGTATCAGCTAACAATGGATTAGTTTCAGTATCATTAATTTCTTTGGAATCATTCAAACCGTCACCATCTGTGTCAGCCTTGTCAGGTCTCGTCTTATACTCGTACTCATCTGCATTAGTTAATCCATCATTATCATCATCTCCCTCTGGATCATCAACTCCATACTTTTCTTCCCATACATCCGGCAATCCATCGTTATCATCGTCATCCGATGGAAGTAATACTTGATTCGTTAAACCATACATGTGGAAACTACCTGGAGCTCCTTGAGTTGCATCCTCAGCGACATTAAATTTTATACTCAACTCACCACTTGCACCCGCAGTGTAGGAATATGACATATAAAAAGCTTCGTCCCTGAACTGCATTTCAATAGGCTCAAATTCAGGGTGGTCTTCACTAAAAGTGATTGAATCTGTTAGATCTCCAGAAGTAAACTCAACAAGCTGCTGTCTTTGTGTAGCATTATCCCATTTTCTCATGTAAAGCCTCACCTCGTAAGTCGCTCCAGACTCTAATCCACTCAATGTGAACGTTTGGTTGGAGCCTACCGCTCCATCATTATTAAAAGTGAAAGAACCTAATAAATCCAACAAACCCTGCCCTGTAACCCCACTTGCTCCTACATCCCATCCGCCATTATTGTTATCCAGCTGGTTTTTTATGGACGAAACCTCCCATGAGAAGTTATCCGGAGTCACATTTGCATTGAGAAGCTCAAACTCAACACCATTGACGTTTTCTGCACCTCCTCCACTTATCGCATGAGTATAGTCATTTTCTGAACTTATCCCACTACTTTCATCATCTGTTAGAGGTCCTACAAATGTGAATGGGGTCGGCTCTTTCTCGCCAATCAATCGAAAAATGAGTTGAGTTTCACCAGACTCCTCACTTTCTAATCCCTTACCTCTGATTCGAACGAAATACTCGGTCCCGTCATCAGCAGAACTAAAATCAAAACTTCCCGCCCTCAATTCGTCATCCACTATTTTAAATAAACTATTATCATCGTCACCGTCCCCCTCGACTAAAGTAAATTCAGCTTCTTCAGTCTCGCCGTCATAACTACCAATAAGTTTGGAAACAAGCCCATCTTCCTCAATTTCATAAACAAATTCATCAGTATCTGCTGTTATCAGAAATACTGGATCTCCAATGACTTCATTGCTCATTCCGTACATATGAAAACTACCAGTTTGCGGAGCTCCAGTAACATCAAATCTTATAGACAGAGAACCAGCAGCATCGGCTGTGTAGGTATAAGAAATATAGTACGCACTATCTCGACTAGAGACTAGAATGGGATCTTCCTCAGGTCTATCTTCTGCAAAAAGCACTGAATCACTAATTTGATCGCCTGCAGTGAATGTAACTTCTTGGGTTCTCTCTGAGCCGTCAGACCATTTTCTACAATAGAGTTTTGCCTCGTACTCCTGACCTGGTGTTAATCCAGAAAGAGTGAAGGTTTGATTCGACCCAGGGTCCCCGTTATTATTGAATGTGAATGATCCAAGAAGGGATTGTAAACCAGGTCCCTCTACACCTCCTGAAAAAGGATCCCAACCACCGTTGTTGTTCGTTAACTGATTTTTCACAGATGACACTTCCCATTCAAAATCAGATGGAGTCTGACTATTATCGAGCCTATCAAATTCCACACCGTTTATCGTCGTCTCTGCACCTCCACTAATAGTATGAGTGTATACCTTAAATTGACTTATACCCGTACTCTCATCGTCTGTTAGAGATTCACTAAAGGATATTTCTCCCGCCAATATGTGACTAAGGCTTAGTAATATAAAAAACAGTGTAGAAAAGAGTCTTGAGAGCTGCATGGATAACATATGAATAAAAAACACTCCACAAATCAAGCCGAAAGTAAATGTCGCCATCATAAATTTTAATATCTGACTACGCCCAAGAAGGTGCTAGAAAAACAAAAACTGAATTAACGCATTAATTGTGATAGGATAAACCTGTGAAAAAAAGGCTTCAAAAAGCAATCAACGATTACGTTATTCTTTGTATTTTATGCCTTTCATTATGCAGTTCTTGTTCATTAGCAGATCGATCTGCAAAACCATATCAATCTGTCGAATCTATCAGCTCCGCTCTATCAGATGTCACTAATACAAACGATTCAATCTTGGCTAAAGATCGTAAGATTGCGAGAATCGTTGCAACCACTGTTATATCTGAAAACAAAAAAAAGTTTCCTAACAAAGTCATATGGAAAGGTAGAAAAGGAATTGATCCTGAGAAATTCAACAAAGTCATTAGATCAAATGCAATCATTCGTAATAATTGGAAAAATAATTGGAATGAAACTAAGAGTGAAGGAACCTCTTTAATACTTGTTAAAAAAGATAAAAAAGATCAGTTCTTGATGAGCGCGGGCGAAGTTTTGCCGGTCACGGCAAAAGTAGAAAAAGAAAACAATGAATACAGGTTGAATATTTATGACCTATTTGATCCAAAAAACTCTTCATTGGACATTTCAAAAGATTACACGGCCCCCATCAATTACTTAACTCGACGATCAAAATTAATACCAAAGATTACAGCTGTAGTTAACACCAATAGATACATGAGCGATATTGGTCTTCATAGGATCACACCATTTGATCCTAATAGAATTCCAGTCATTTTGATTCACGGCTTCAAAGACAACCCCGCATCTTGGGTGAAACTTATCAATCAATTACAATCAGACCCAGACATTCGATATAAATATCAGTTTTGGACCTTCACCTATCCCACTGGAATACCAATTCTTTACTCAGCAATGAGGTTAAGAGAAAACCTTATTAAAATGAGGGAGGTTTATGACCCAAACAGCGTGAATCCAAATCTGAATAGAATGGTTTTAGTAGGACATAGCATGGGAGGAATCATCGCTAGACTACTGAGTTCAAACAGCAATAATAGCTTCAGCAAATGGTTACCATCTGAATCAGAAATGGAGAATCAATCAGCTCATAAAATGTTCAAATTCGAAGCCGAACCTTATATCAGCCGAGCAATCTTTATAGCTACTCCACATAAAGGAACAGCAATGGCATCATCGAGCATTGCCAGATTTTTTAATACAACCATTAAAATACCTTTAGAAATTCAAGACTCTTTCATAAGTAACTTTAGTTTAAATCCTGACATTTCACTCAAAGATCAAAGGTTGATTTCTAGAATGAAAAGCATAAGCAACCTAAGACCAAATTCCGATTTTATAAGATCACTGCAATCCACCACAATTAATTCAAATATCGCCACACATAGTATCATTGGAATTGGGCGTCTAAGCTGGTGGAAAAAATTAGAAACTACCGATGATTTTGTAGTAAGTTATAATAGCGCACATATTCAGAATGCAGATTCTGAATTAACAGTCGCCGCATGGCACGATTTACATAAAAATTCCAAAGCGATTTCTGAAGTTGGAAGAATATTAAAACTACAGCACTGATTCTGTAAAAATGAAAGCTACCCTTCTTCACGAGCTAAATGAAACTGATGGAGCCGAAAAAACATTTAGCAAGATTATTGAATTAATTAATTCTGCCAAAAAGAACATTTTTATTCATATGTATGTTTGGCGCTCTGATGTTATTGGAAACGCAATAGGAAAAGCGTTATGCAATGCCGCTGACCGCGGTGTAAAAATTCACATTAGAAAAGATTTGTCTGCAATGATGTATGAATGGATTGAGATGAATCAAAAATCTTATCTCCCGTCTAAGCCCTCTAAATTGACAAAACTGTGGTGGAAAACGATCCGCCCCACTTTTCCAAAAACTTTTGTGGAAGATGATTTTGTCTGCGGAGCTGGAAATAAATTATTGAAAAAGAAATCCGTATCCATTGAATGGATTAAAGGAGTAAAGACTCATCAAAAATACTATCTTTTTGACGACCAAGAACTCATCACAGGAAGCATTAATATTGAGGATCGGCACAGAAAATATTTTGATTACATGGTTCATATCAAATGCTCAAATCTTTCACAACACTTTCACTCAAGACTTGAGGGCAATGCAAATTACCAAAAACACAAAGACATTGAGTTTATTTTTAATCAATCAATGAACAATGAAAGACGGTTTGAAATAAAACCACTTATCATCGATTTAATTAAAGAATCAAAAAATGAAATATACATAGAAGCGGCATATATTGGAGATCACGAAATTGATGAAGCCGTGATTCAAGCCGCTAACAGGGGATTGAAAGTAAACATTGTCATTTCTAAACAAGCCAATATTGGCAATGATAATAACTACAGAAGGGCTGAAAAGATAATGAGAGAAAGTTCAGCAAGAATTTTTCTTTCAGAAAAAATGATCCATTCAAAAATGCTTATTTTTGACAGAGAAATAGTAATGAGCGGTTCAGCAAATCTATCCATTTATTCCATGAATTATGCGAGCGAACTTAATCTATTGGTTAAAAATACCAATTTAGTGAGTGATTTTGTAAAAATTGCAGACTGGAGAAAATCAGTTTCAACAAGAGTTGATGAATTAGAAACTCTTAGCAATTACAATCCACTAATCGCCTATCTTCAAGAATTGCACCAAAAACTAAAATTGTAATCAATTATTTAATTGTTAATTTATTGCTATGCTAGAATTTAGTGATTTGCCTTATAGATTTGTTCCACCCAAGCCAAACCATTTCATTATTGGCCTTGGAAGATTCGTAAACCGCTTTATTGGTTTGCCAAGTAAGAACCATTTAATAAACAAAATTCAAGTTGATGGTTTAGAGAATTTTTTAAAAACACGTGCTGATGAGAAAGCGAGATACGTTATTGTATGCAATCATCCGACTCATAGTGACCCTCAAGTTATCAATGAAATATGTAGAAGAATGAATGTGAGGCCGGCATTCATGGCTGCATATGATGTTTTCGCAAGAAGTAAAATTACCTCTTGGGTAATGCAAAGAGTAGGAGCCTTTAGCGTGGATAGAGAAGCAAGTGATAGAAAGGCCATGAAATGCGCTGGAGAAATCCTACAGGAGGGAAAATATCCACTCGTAATTTTTCCAGAGGGAAATGTTTATCTTTGTAATGATAGAGTAATGCCTTTTGCTGAAGGTGCCGCATTTATAGCACTTCGATCACAAATGAAATTAGGAAACGATCATCCAGTATACATAATTACAGTATCACTTAAGTATACCCACATAGAGGATGTCCGTAATAAAGTAACAGAAAAGTTAAAATCAATAGCTCTAAAATTTAATTCAAATTTGTCCTCTGAGAAACCAATAATGGATGAAATCACAAGGATCAGCGTCTTAACTCTTGCGGAGCATTTAAATAATCATGGACATAATATTCCTGAGGAAAAATTTGATGTGGAAAGATTAATTAATGATTCCTCTGAGCAAATCATTAAAAGACTCGAAGAAGAACTTAATATAAAAAATAAATCAGAGGAATCTCTCATGTCTAGAATTCGTACAATTAGATCAAGAATTCATGCGTCAAGAATCGACAAACCAGACACAACACTCGACGAAATACCTGAAAGCACAGGAGATGAAGCAATGTTAGCTCTGAGAATTCTTGGCTATTCTGGTGGTTATGCAAAACAAAACCCCAACATTGATCGCATAACTGAAACAATAATTCGACTCTCTGAAGATATTCATTCAAATTTAGAAAAGCCTATCGGGAAAAGAAATGTTTATGCAAAAATAGGAGAACCCATCGATTTAAGAACAAGAATGAATTCAGATGGAAAAATTGATAGAGACTCAATTTCAAAACTTACTGAAGATCTTGAGGATAATATTCAAATGAATATCAACAAGATGAATGAAGAGAATCAAAACATAGGGAGTCAAACATTCTAATAGTATGATTAATTTAGATAATGCCGTAATACATCATATTTACATTTCAGAAGATCATAACTTTTATGGCCACCATGGAAAACCTGCAGGGAAAACCCCTATGATTGAAGTTGATCAGGCAGTTTGTGAGGCAGGAAAAGGCATTGTGGGTGACAGATTTCATAGCTACAAAGAAAATTATAAAGGCCAAATCACTTTTTTTTCGCTCGAAGTCTACAGGGACATATGTAAAACTTTTGGGATCGAAAACCTTAAGCCCTCAGTATTTAGACGTAATGTTATTATAAGCGGCATTGATCTAAACAGACTCATTGATAACGAATTTAACTTACAAGGGATCAATTTTTTTGGCACACAAGAAGCAGCGCCTTGTTACTGGATGAATGGAGTGGTGGCTGAAGGCGCCGAAGAGGCAATGAAAGGAAGAGGAGGATTAAGAGCTCGTATATTAACTAATGGAAACCTCAAAAAAAGTTCAATCACTAGTTGAATGAATGGATCTTTTTCAGCCACTATTCTAGCAGGAGGAACTTCAAAAAGGTTTGGAGAGGATAAAGCATTCCACATCATTGAATCCATTCCGATGTGGAAATTTCAGACAAATAAACTCAGCCAACTAATGCCTTCTGAAATAATCATCTCAGCAAACCAGAATCAACAATTTGAAACTGAATTAAGAGTCGTACGAGACTCGCATGATGATGAAGGTCCACTGAGAGGGTTGGTTGACTGTTTAAATGCAACAAATGCAGAAAGAATGCTCCTGCTAGCGGTAGACATGCCGAATATGCCGATCAATTTTCTCGGAGAATTAATCTACGCAGGCTGCGGAGCGATACCTGTTCATAAAAATGGAATGAAAGAACCTCTAGCTGCAGTATATCCTAAAAGTTTAATCAAATTAGCCGAAGAAAGCTTGAGATCAGGCTCCCTAAAAATGCAGAAATTTACCACTCAGGCAATTGAAGAAGGCTTTCTAAAAGAGAGACCTATTAAGGATTCAGAGATACCGTTCTTTGAAAATCTCAATTATAAGAAATTTTAAAATAAGAATGAAAAATCATTCTAAAAATATCAAAATCATTAAGCACCGCGAAGGTCAATCCAAGAGCACTGATGATTTTGTCGCCATTGAAGAACCTCTCGAAATAAGAATTGAAAACAAAAGCATTGCAATTGTCATGAGAACCCCGGGGCATGACCAGGAATTGACGGCCGGTTTTCTTTTAAGCGAAGGAGCCATTAAAAGCTTAAAAGATATTTTCGAAATATCTGAATGCATCAATCAATCAACAAATAACAACGAAACCGGCAATTATGTTGATGTCATATTAACAAACAGTTCAAATTTTAATTTTGAACAACTCACTAGACATGTTTTCACATCCTCAAGTTGTGGAGTCTGTGGTAAAGCCACAGTCGAGTCGGTAATGATGGAATTCGAAAAAATTAATAGTCCCGAAAAAGTAAACCCAAGTAATATATTTAAACTTCCTGAAAAATTATTGTTATCCCAAGAAACATTTAAAAAAACAGGAGGTCTGCACGCTAGTGCACTTTTTGATGAGAATGGTGAAATTGTAGTAATGCGTGAAGACGTTGGGCGTCATAACGCCCTAGATAAAGTGATTGGATACGCACTACTCAACGAGATGTTACCTTTAAAAAAACACACACTTTTACTAAGTGGAAGAATATCTTTTGAGTTAATGCAAAAGTCTTTAGCTGCTGGCATACCAACCGTAGCAGGAATATCTGCACCAAGCTCTCTTGCAATTGATTTTGCAAAAAAATCCGGACAAAACTTAATCGGTTTTCTTCGTGATCAGACAATGAATATTTATAGTTAATTTTATATACCGAATTTATGACATGATCAGTATCGAAGATTTTATGGAAGACATTGTTGGAAAAGCAATGCGAGGAAATCGAATTTCTATAGATCAATTATCCTCACTTTCTAATGTACCTAAAGA
>MDSZ01202808.1_pt1 | contig 17352 bp, 20 predicted proteins | sample 811201 | NCBI WGS metagenome assembly MDSZ01 (sample SAMN05326647, study PRJNA326480) | marine metagenome | isolation source: seawater | place: Indian Ocean: North | collected 2010
AAGGTTCTAATTCTATATCCCAGTATAAATAATCCATCCAACTTTCATGAAGAAAATTTGGAGGGAAATTTCTACCATTTTTGTGAAGATCGTCAACAGTAGGCCTGTAAGGTCTGGTATTTAGTTTTAAATCGCACTCACTGAAAAGTTTTCCACCTTTTTTAACATTGCAAGTTGAGCATGCGGTTACAACATTTTCCCAATCCGTTAGTCCACCTTTGGACTTAGGTAAGAGATGGTCAAATGTTAAATCTTTTTTTGCTCCGCAATATTGGCACGTAAATTTATCTCTCAAAAAAACATTAAATCTTGTAAAATTAGGATTTTCGGTTGGTTTTATGAAACTCTTTAATGCTATTACACTAGGTAAAGGCATTTCGAATGAAGGGCTTCTAATTTTTCTTTTATAATTAGAAACAATACTTACTCGATCTAAAAAAACTGATTTAACAGCATCCTGCCAACACCATACTGATAATGGGTAATAACTTAATGGTCTAAAATCAGCATTAAGAACTAAAGCTGGACATTTTTCTAATGGCACTTTTTGATCAGCTGAAATTATCATATTAAAAAGCTAACTGAATAAATCAATTATATCAAGATGTAAATTTGTTACACTTTTATTAAATTATACATAAAAATTTTTTTTAATAAATTCTAAGCCCATACTAGAGCCTTCAGTAGGTATTCTATGTTCACATTCTTTGAAAATTTTGGTTTTTATTAAGTAATCATGTTTATTAAAAAAATCTTTTGCTTCTAACAAAAAACTTACTGGAACAATCTCGTCTTTATCACCGTGCATTAACATGATTTCCGGTCTTGAATTTATATTTTTTTTTAAATGTTCAATATTTATTATTTTTCCAGAGTAGCCTAAAATACACTTTAGCTTATCTTTCCTTTTAATTCCTGTTTGCAAACTGATCATGCATCCTTGACTAAAACCAGCTAAACCGATGTCAATAGAGTTTAAGCTATGTTTTGTTTTCACATCTTCAATTAACTTATTTAGTTTAATTTCAGCTACAAGTGACTTAGCTAAAATTTGGTCTTCACTTTCATTCGTCAAATCAAACCACTGAAAACCTCCGGGACTAACAGAACATTCCTCAGGCGCGTTTGGGCATATAAAAATAGTTTTGGGAAGATGATTTTTCCAATAGTTAGCCAGTAATGATATATCTTTTCCGTCACCACCATAACCATGACAAAGTATCATCGCACTTTTTGGTTTTTCTTTAGAAATTGGATCAATAACTATACTTTTTAATGAGTAGCTCATAAATTTATGATCTTGATTTTGCCATTTTTAACAGTTACGTCAACATCTTGAAATTAAAAGATTTACTAATTTTCATATTAATTTAAATTAAAAATAGCATAGATTATGACAAATAAAAATAAGACTGTTTGGTCTAACAGATTTAAAAGCTCAACTTCTAAGTCTTTTCAGAGAATAGGGGCATCTATAAATATAGATAAAAGACTTTATGCTCAGGATATTTTTGCATCCAAAGTTCACACTCAAATGTTGATAAAAAAAAAAATTATACCTTTAAAAGATGGGAAAAAAATTATTAAAGGTTTAGAAAAAATCAAAAAACAGATTAATAACGGAAAATTCGTTTTCAAAGAAAAGTTTGAGGATATACATCTTAATATTGAAAAAAAATTATTTGAAATTATTGGATCATCTGCTGGTTATATGCATACGGCGAGATCAAGAAATGATCAAGTTGTAACAGATTTTAAACTTTGGGTAAAAGATTCAACATTAATTATAATAGAAGAATTGAATTCTTTAATGAAAAATATTGTAAGTAAAGCAGAAAAAAATGTTAGCACAGTAATGCCAGGTTTTACACATCTTAAAAATGCACAGCCAATTTCTTTTGCACATTACCTTTTGGCTTATTATGAAATGTTAAAAAGAGATAAAATAAGATTTTATAATAATTTGAAGCTTTTAGATGAATCTCCACTTGGAGCTGCGGCTCTTTCTGGAACTTCCTATAAAATAGATAGGAACTTCACATCTAAAAAATTAGGTTTTAGAAGACCTACAAATAACTCGATAGACACAGTATCGGATAGAGATTTTGCTATAGACTTTTTATACTCTAGCGCTATATGTGCAATGCACTTATCTAGATTGGCTGAAGACTTTATAATTTTAAATTCTGATGCATATAAGTTAATAGAGTTTAATGATAAAATGCTTACCGGGTCTTCGATTATGCCACAAAAGAAAAACCCTGACCCTGCAGAACTTATAAGAGGAAGAACAGGAATAAATTATGGAAAATTAAATTCTATTTTAACAATTATGAAAGGATTGCCAATTTCATATTTTAAGGATTTGCAAGATGACAAAGCTTTAGTATTTGATGGATTTGATACTTTAAAAGATACGCTAACTATGAGTTCAGAGTTGATAAAAAACATTAAACCAAATAAAAACAAAATGCTTGAAATGGCAAATACAGGCTATACAACTGCTACAGATTTTGCAGACTATCTGGTAAAAGAAAAAAAATTATCTTTCAGAGAGGCGTATAAAATATCGTCGAATATAGTTAATTATGCAGAAAAAAAAGGGAAAACTTTAGACAAGCTTAATTTGCAAGAACTTAAAAGATTTTACAAAGATTTGAATAATAGTGTTTTAAAAGTTTTTAACGTTAAAAATTCAATGAATTCAAAAACTTCTTTTGGAGGAACTTCTGAGACAAATATTAAAAAGATGATAAGGCAGTATAAAAGGGAACTTAAATGAGATTAGTTTTGACATTAATAATTGTTATATTTTTTTTGGGTGCTTGTGGAAAAAAATCAGACCCTAAGTATCAAGGAAATTTAAATAATTTAATAACAATGGTTTCATAAAGATGTCTGCTATAAGATATAAAAATAATAATCTTTTTGTAGAAGGGGCGTCAGTGAAAAGGCTTGTTTCAAAATTTACAACTCCTTTTTATTTATATTCTTTTGATAATATTGTTAAAAATTATAAATCATTTTTAAATAATTTTAAAAAAACAAGTCCATTAATTTGTTTTTCTGTAAAAGCAAATTCAAATATTCAGATTTTAAAAATTTTAAATAGAATAGGTTCTGGGGCTGATGTTGTTTCAGGTGGAGAACTGCTTAAAGTTTTAAAATCAGGTATAAAACCAAATAAAGTTGTTTTTTCGGGTGTTGGAAAAACTGAGGAAGAAATCAAATTGGCTATAAGAAAAAAAATACTTTTGATTAATGTTGAGTCTGAAAATGAAGCTATTTTAGTTAATAAAATCTCAGGTCAAATGAGAAAAAAAACCTCAATTGGTATCAGACTCAATCCTGATATAAATGCACCAACGCATAAAAAAATATCCACTGGTAAAGCAGAGGATAAATTTGGTCTTTCAAAAAAGAGTTTAATTAATTTCTGTTTAAATATAGATCGATTTAAAAATCTTAAATTAGATGCAATTAGTGTGCATATTGGTAGTCAAATTTTAAGTGAAATTCCTTTTAAAAAAACTTTAAAGGTTCTCGCAGAAATAATTTTAAAAACAAAAAACAATTTTAAATATGTTGATTTAGGTGGAGGATTTGGAATTACATATAAAAAAGGTGACAAAAAAATAAGACTAAAAGAGTACTCAAATTTGGTGACAAAATTTAAGAAAAAATATAATTGTAATATTATTTTTGAACCTGGAAGGGCTATTGTTGGTAATTCTGCAATTTTAGTTTCCAAAGTTCAATATCTTAAAAAAGGATCAAACAAAACTTTTGCGATATTAGATGCTGGTATGAATGATTTTATGAGACCAGCTCTTTATGACGCTATTCATAATATCGTTCCTCTGATAAAAAATACTAAAAAAAATAGAGGTGCCTTGGAATTTGTTGGCCCTATTTGTGAAACAACTTGTAAGTTTGTAAAATATAAAAACTTTCAAAAAATAAATCAATCAGATTACGTTGCTATAATGGATGTTGGAGCATATGGTGCATCATTGTCTTCTAATTATAACACTAAACCTTTGATTGCTGAGATATTAGTGCAAAAAGGTAAAACTAAAGTAATTAGAGCAAAACAAAATTTACAAAATTTGATAAAAAATTAATGCAATTTTTAAGATCATTTGTATTTAATATATTTTTTTATATCACTTTAATTACAGTTTTTTTACTTGCTGTTCCAGCTTTAGTCTTACCAAATAAAGTCGTGTTAGTTTGTGGAAAAATATTAGCATATATTATTATTTTTTTAATAAGGTCAATATTAAGATGTAAGGTCACTTTTTCTGGATTGGAAAATTTAAAAAAATACGATAGATTTTTTGTTGCCAGCGCGCATCAATCTTTGCTTGAAACTTTTATACTTCAAGCTCCATTACAATATCCAGTGTTTATATTAAAAAAAGAACTTTTAAAAATTCCATTATTCGGTTGGTATTTAAGAAAAATTGGATCAATTGATATAGTAAGGGATACAACAACTAAGGAAAATTTAAATTTTTTTGAAAAAGTTAAAGCTAATTTAATGGAGAGTAAAAGGCCTTTGTTAATTTTTCCTCAAGGTACCAGGGTTAAATTTGAAGAAAAAATACCTTTCAAAAAAGGTGTAGGTAGAATTTATGAAGTATTGAATTTACCTTGTATTCCTGTCGCTCTTAATACTGGAAAAGTTTGGCCAAAAAATAGTTTTTTAAAATTTAAAAATAATATTCATATTTCTTTTTTAGACCCGATTGAACCAGGAAAAAAAAGAGAGGAATTCATTAAAGATTTAGAAACTAAAATTTATTCATCCATAGCCAGATTGGATTAGCTCTTTTTACGTCCAAAATCTGGGGACTTAACGTCCTGTCCTGCTTTGATGATTTCTTTTCTAATTTCTTTAGTTGATGAGAAAATTTCACTTAATTTTGTAAAATTTTTTTCAGCAATAGCTGATTTAAGATCATCTAAACTTTTAGAGAAGTCATTTAAAACTTTTAAAATATTTTCGCTATTATCAATAAATATATCTCTCCACATCAGTGGGTTAGAAGACGCTATGCGAGTAAAATCTCTTAATCCACCAGCGCTGTATTGAATTATGTCATCCTTAAATTTATCATCATTTCCAATTGCAGTTCTGACAATATTGTAAGCAATGGCATGGGGTAAGTGACTAGTTAGAGATAGAATATAATCATGTTCTTTTATTGACATTATTTTTACTTTACTTCCTAAGGCTTCCCAAAATTTTTTTAATTTATTTATTTCCTTTTTCCTTGTTTCTTCAGCTGGAGATATAATGCACCATCTGTTTTCAAAAAGTTTAGAAAAGCCTGCAGAGGGACCACTTTCTTCAGTGCCTGCTATTGGATGAGAGCCCAGCCATGTAACATTCTTAAGATTCATATTTTCAATAATACTGTTTACTTTACACTTAACTGATCCAGTGTCTGTAAGAATGGCTCCACTTTTTAAGTTTTCTTTAATTGATAAAATTATTTCTTTGTAGCTGCTTAGTGGAGAAGCGATTATAATTAAATCAGAGTTTTTTACACATGTATTTATATCTTTTGTAATATTTTTACAAAGATTTTTCTTTTTCAAAAATGACAGAACCTCATCTGAATTATCATGAACACAGACTTCTTTTGCAATATCCTTTTCTTTCAAGGCTCTCAAAATTGATGAGCCTATCAAGCCGCAACCAATTATAGAGATTCGATCAAACATTGTAGAGCTTTTTCATTTTAGTTATAAACATCTTATTCTCAGAATTGTTTCCTATTGATACTCTCAGAGAATTATCAATATTATAAATATTCATTTTTCTTACTAATATTCCTGATTCTAATAATTTACCAAATATTTTAGAAGATTTAGTTTTCGTTCTATCAAAATTAATTAATAAAAAATTTGCATTGGTTTTATTCGTCTCAATTTTAAGACTTTTAAAAAAGTTGTAAAAAATTTTTCTCCACTTACGAACATGTCTTATTTCCTTTTTAATCCAATTGCTATCATTAATGCAAGCTTTACTTGCGTACAAAGCTGCAGAATTTATATTAAAAGGTGGTTTAATTTTTTCTAAACTTTCAATTATTCTCTTTGGTCCATAAGCCCATCCAACTCTTAGACTAGCAAGCCCATAAAGCTTTGAAAAAGTTCTAGTGATGATTACATTTTTACTACTTGAGAAAAGTTCTAAACCAGACAAAAAATTACTTTTATTTACATACTCAAAATAAGCATCATCTATAACCAGTAAAATGTTACTCCTTAGTTTTCTTCTCAACCTTAAAAGTTCAAATTTTGAAATGCATGTTCCAGTTGGATTATTAGGATTTGCAATAAAAACAATTTTTGTTTTTTTTGTTACGCAAGATAAAATATTTTCAATTGACGTGGAAAAATTGTTTTCTTTTGCAAATCTTACTTTTGCAGAATTCATTATGCTATACATTCTGTAAATAATAAAACTAAATTCTGAAACAACAACTTCGTCACTTTTCTTAAGAAAGAGCCTACAAATTAAATCAAACAATTGATCTGACCCCGCCCCCAACAAAATTTGGTTAATATTTATTTTAAATTTTTTTGCTAGTGTTTTTTTTAATATCAATCCATCATTGTCAGGATATCTTTTTAAGTTTTTTGATACTTTTGTATATTCCTTCATAGCTTTTGGGCTTGGTCCTAACGCTGATTCATTTGCAGATAGCTTGGCTTTAACTGCTCTTTTAAGAAATTTTGCATCGCTAGAATACTTTTTGCTTCGAATATTAATTGGCTTAGGCAATTTCATATTTATTTAATATATAAAAAGTAGCTTCATTTCCATATTTCAATTTATTCTTATAAAAAATTGACAAGTTTGTGTCTATTTAGTACAAGTATCTATGCGCCGATTTAACCGAATTGCAGGCGCAAAAACAAATGTAGCTAAATAGGGTTTTTTTGCCCAGTTTAGCTGGGCTTTTTTTTTATATGAACTTTAAAATTGAAAATATAAAACGAATAAATGTTGAAAAACCGCTTAAATTAGATTGTGGCCGAACAATAAAGAATTTTCCTTTGGCTTATGAAACCTATGGAAAGCTGAATACGGCAAAAGATAACGCAATATTGATCTTTCACGCTTTAACGGGAGATCAATTTGTAAGCGATATAAATCCCGTAACTAAAAAAGAGGGCTGGTGGGTTACAGCAGTTGGCCCTGGTAAAGCTATTGATACAAATAAATATTTTGTAATTTGTGCTAATGTAATTGGCGGTTGTATGGGTTCTTGGGGACCAAAAGAAATCGATATTCAAACTAATGAACCTTACGGACTTAAATTTCCGGTTATAACAATAAGAGATATAGTAAGAGCTCAAGAAACTCTATTAGAGTATTTGGGAATTGAAAAGCTTTTATGTGTAGCTGGTGGATCTATGGGTGGAATGCAATTACTACAGTTTTGTGCAACTTTTCCTAATAAGGCATTTTCAGCAATACCTATTGCATGTAGCACTAGTCATAGCGCCCAAAATATTGCATTGAACGAACTTGCAAGACAAGCAATAATGGCTGATCCAGTATGGGAAAAAGGTGAATATATTAAAAAAAAAACTCAGCCAAAAAACGGTCTAGCAGTTGCCAGAATGGTTGGACACATTAGTTATTTATCTGAGAAAGGGATGCAAGAAAAATTTGGTAGAAAACTACAAGAGAAAGCTGATTATGAGTTTAGTTTTGATGCTGATTTTCAAGTTGAAAGTTATTTGAGACATCAAGGTTATACTTTTGTTGAGAGATTTGATGCTAATTCAATTTTATATATTACACGAGCTATGGATTATTTTGATCTATCTAAACAATTTAAAGGTGGATTGACTGAAGCTTTCACTAATCAAAAAACAAAGTTTTTAGTAGTCTCTTTTTCGTCAGATTGGCTATACACTACTAAAGAAAATAAAGACATAGTTATTGCTTTGAATGCTTCAGGAGCAGATGTTTCTTTTGCAGAAATTAAGACTGACAAAGGACATGACTCTTTTCTCGTAAATGAACCTGAATTTTTAAAAACATTAAAAGGTTTCGTTGATTCAATGCATGTAAAATTTAAAAATGAAAAGAGAATTTAAAATTATTGCTGATTTATTGCCTAATAATTCAAGAGTATTAGATGTTGGTTGTGGAGATGGTACTTTAATGGAATTTTTATCAAATGAAAAAAAAATAGATGTAAGGGGCTTAGAATTGAAAGAAGAAAATGTCAAAACCTGTATTGCAAAAGGATTATCGGTAATTGAGGGTAATGCTGAGACTGAATTAAATCAATTTCCTGATAAATCTTTTGACTACGTAGTATTGAGCCAAACTTTACAAGCTTTCTATAATCCTGAATTTGTATTAAATCACCTTTTAAGAATCGGGAAAGCTTCTATAGTTTCTATCCCAAATTTTGGATATTGGAAAGTAAGAACTAATTTATTATTTTTTGGAAAAATGCCTATTACAAAATCTTTACCTTACAAATGGTACAACACACCTAACTTGCACATGTGTACTATTAAAGATTTTTATAATTTTTGTAAAAGTAAAGAAATTAAGTTAGATAAGATTTTAGGAATAAATAAAAGCAAAATATCAAATATAAATATTAAAAATCTTGAGTATAAAAATTTTTTTTCAGAAGTAGGTATTTTTTTAATAAGCTGATGTTAAAAGTTCATATCATTCCGTGTTTAATTGATAATTACAGTTATTTAATTGAGGACGATGACACAAAAATTGTTGGAATTGTAGATCCATCAAATTTCATAGAAGTAGATAAAATTCTAAAAAAAAAATATAAAAAATTGGATTATATTTTAAATACTCATCATCACCATGATCACGTGGGTGGAAATTTAAAATTAAAAGAAAAATATAATTCTAAAATAATCGGTTTTTTTCAAGACGAAAATAGAATTCCTGGAATTGATGTGAGACTTAAAGATAAAAATTTTTTTAAATTTGGTAATGTTATTTTTAAAATTATACATGTACCAGGTCATACAAGTGGCCATATTGTATTTTACTCTGAAAAGGAAAAAATTATTTTTACAGGTGATACACTGTTTTCTTGCGGCTGCGGAAGAGTATTTGAAGGAACGGTGAGAGAAATGTTTAAGTCAATAAGTAAAATAAAAAACTTACCAAAAGATATAAAAGTTTATTGTGGTCATGAGTATACAAGTAAAAATTTAGAATTCTGTTTAAAGTTTGACAAAGATAACAATTTTTTAAAGTCTAGATTTGAACAAGTAAGATTTAAAAATGAAAAAAATGAGCCAACCATACCAGTTACTTTACAGGAAGAACTTAATACAAATATTTTTTTAAGATGTGATGACATTTCATTAAAAAAAGCTCTTGGTATGGAAAATGCCTCGGAGGAACAAGTCTTCGAAAAATTACGTAGTTTAAAAGATAATTTTTGAGATCATAAAGCTTGACTTGAAGATGTCTCAAGTTATATTGCCTTAAAATTAAAGGATCTAAATTTATGTCTTTTGCAATTATTGAAACAGGTGGGAAACAGTACAAGGTATCTAATAAAGAAATTTTAAAAGTTGAAAAATTGGAAGTTGAAAAAGGTAAAGTCGTTAAATTTAAAAATGTTCTGCTTGTTAATGATGATAAAAATACTGAGATAGGAAATCCAAATATTGCTGGCGCTGTGGTTGAGGCGAAAATTTTAGATAATATTAAAGACAGGACTATACTAGTATTTCATAAAAGAAGAAGAAAACATTCTAGAAAAAAAAATGGTCATAGACAAATACATTCAAAAATTCAAATTACAAAAATCCTCTCAGGAAAAGGCAAGGAGGTTTCTGGTACAAAAATCTTTAAAGAAGTTAAAAAACCTTCAGTCATAAAAAAAGAGAAAAAAGTAAAAACTAAGAAAGTAGAAAAAAGTAGGTAAATAAATGGCAACTAAAAAAGCTGGTGGATCATCGCGAAACGGAAGAGACAGTAAAGGTAGACGTTTGGGTGTAAAAAGATTTGGAAGTCAAAATGTAATACCTGGAAACATTATTGTCAGACAAAGAGGAACTAAAATCCATCCTGGAGAAAATGTAGGAATTGGTAAAGATCATTCAATTTTTTCTCTGGTAAAAGGTAAAGTAAAATTTAAAAAATCAAAGTTAAATAGAACTTTTGTTTCTGTTATCCCCAATTAAAAAATAACTTAAGTTATTTCAAAACCCAAAATGAAATTTTTAGATCAAGCAAAGATTTATATTAAAGCGGGAGACGGCGGTCCTGGTTCCTCAAGTTTTAGAAGAGAAAAATTTATTGAATTTGGAGGTCCTGATGGTGGAGATGGAGGAGACGGCGGATCTGTAATTTTTGAGTCAGAAAGAAATCTAAATACTCTTATTGATTTTAGATACACTCAACATTTTAAAGCAGACAAAGGAAGGCCTGGAAGTAAAAGAAATAAAACAGGAGCTAGTGGTCAAGATTTAATAATTAAAGTACCAGTTGGAACTCAAGTCTTTGAAGAAGATAATAATACCTTAATTTACGATTTTACAAAAAATAAGGAAAGATACCTAGTGGCCTCAGGTGGAAAAGGTGGATTAGGTAATGTAAGATTTAAATCATCTACTAATAGAGCACCAAAAAAAAAAACTGATGGTAAAATCGGTGAAGAATTTTGGATATGGTTGCAACTTAAAGTTATTGCAGATATTGGTATAGTTGGATTACCAAACGCAGGTAAATCAAGTCTATTATCTGCTTTGACTAGGGCAAAACCTAAGGTGGCGAGTTATCCTTTTACTACCATTAACCCGAATCTTGGTGTCTCTTATTTTAATAATACAGAAGTAACTTTGGCGGATATACCTGGGTTAGTTGAGGGTGCACATAAAGGCGTTGGATTAGGAGATAAGTTTTTGAGACACATTGAAAGATGTAAAGTGTTATTACATCTAATTGACTCCTCAGAAGTAAATTTAACCGAAAAATATTTTCAAGTAAGAAATGAACTAAAAAAGTATAGTAATACCTTAGTTAAAAAAAAGGAATTGATCGTTTTCAATAAATCTGACTTATTGTCTAAAGAAGATATAAAAGGAAAATTGGATTCATTTAAAACTAAAACTAGGAAAAAATTTGAAATTATATCTGTTTTTGCAAAAAAAGATCTGGAAAAAATAAAAAAGATATTGATAAAAAATGTTATTAAATAATTCAAAAAAAATTGTTATAAAACTTGGTTCGTCTACTGTTGTTGATAAAAAAGGTATTTTTAAAAAAAAATGGTTTTTATCTTTGATTAAAGATATTAAAAAAATAAAGAAAAATAGAGATATTGTTATAGTTTCATCTGGTGCAATTGCTTTAGGTCAAAGCTTTTTAAAAATTAAAAAAAAGAAAATTAAGTTGGAAATGAGTCAGGCTATTGCATCAGTTGGACAGATTCATTTAATTGATGAATTTCAAAAATTGTTTAATAAAAATAATATTAAAATCGGACAAATTTTAATAACACCTGATGACACAGAACAGAGGCGAAGAGCTCTAAATGCAAGAAGAACTTTTGAAAACTTATTTAAACTTAAGGCAATACCTATCGTAAATGAAAATGATACAACTGCTACAAGTGAAATAAAATACGGTGACAATGATAGATTAGCAGCTCGTGTTTCACAGATTATTGGTGCTGATACACTAATAATTTTTTCAGATGTTGATGGGCTATATGATAACTCAAAAAAAAAGAAAACTTTAGTACAAGAAATCAGGACTTTAGATAATCAAATTTATTCTCTGGTTAATAAGAATATCAATACTTATGGCTCGGGTGGCATGATTACAAAGTTAGAAGCTGCAAAAATCTGTATGAACTCTGGGTGTAGAATGTTTATCGCCAATGGCCAAAATTTAAACCCACTTAAAAAAATGTTAGAAAACAAAAAATACACTTCTTTTATTCCAAAAATATCAGCTCTAGATGCTAGAAAAAAATGGATAATTAGTTCACTAAACTCTCACGGAAAAATTTTTATTGATAGCGGTGCTGTCAAAGCATTGTCAAATGGTAAAAGTCTACTTCCAGCTGGAATAACAAAAGTTCAAGGTACTTTCAAAAAAGGTGATAATGTACTAATAGTTGATGAACTTGGGAATGACTTTGCTAGAGGTCTGTCTTCATTTTCATCTGAAGAAATAACGAAAATAAAAGGTCTTCAAAGTGACCAGATTGAAGGTGTCCTTGGGTATTCAAGTAAATCAGAAATAATTCATAAAGATGATATGGTAAAATTGTAAAATGAAATACTTAGAAAAAATCGGTCATAATTCATTAAAAGCTTTTAAAAACTTGAATAGAGTAAATCATAAAAAAATTGACTTAGTGTTAAAAGATTATAGTAAATCTCTTCGTTTAAATAAAAATAAAATTCTTAATGCAAACCGAAAGGATTTAAAAAAATGTAAAAATAAAAAATTAATTGACCGTTTAATATTAAATGATGAAAGAATTGAAAATATTATAAAATCTGTGAAACAAATACAAAAATTTAAAAATCCAGTTGGTAAAATATTAGAACAGTGGAAAAGACCTAATGGACTAAACATCAAAAAAATTTCAACCCCAATAGGAGTTGTTGGAATTATTTATGAGAGTCGACCTAATGTAACTGCTGATGTAGCGTCTTTATGTTTGAAATCTGGAAATTGTTCTATTTTGCGTGGTGGCTCTGATGCATTTAAAACTAATAAAATTTTAGCTTCTCTTTTCAGGAAATCGTTAAAAAAAAACAAATTGGATATAAATTGTGTTCAGTTTATTGATAATAAGAATAAAAAGATTGTAGACTTTTTACTTTCAAGGATGACAAAATTTATAGATGTTATTATCCCAAGAGGAGGAAAAAATTTAGTTAAAAAAGTTCAAAAACTTTCAAAAGTTCAAGTAATCGGCCACTTAGAGGGAGTCTGCCATATATTTATAGATAAAGATGCATGCCTCAATTCTGCAAAAAAAATTGTTTTAAATGCTAAAATGAGAAGGACAAGTATTTGTGGAGCGTTAGAAACTTTGTTGATACATGAAAAATGTTTAAAATCTCACGGAATACCAATTATAGAAGAGTTATCTAATTATGGATGTGAAGTTTTAGTTGATAAAAAAATAAATAAAATTTTTAAAAACAATTTAAAAATTGCTAATGAATTAGATTGGAGAACAGAATATTTAGACGCAAAAATTTCAGTCAAATCAGTTAAAAATGTTAGCGATGCTGTTGAACACATTTTGAAGTATGGAACCATGCATACAGATGGCATAGTTACCAAAAATAATAAAACAGCAAGATTTTTCTTGAATAATGTTAACAGTGCTATAGCAATACATAATGCGTCTACTCAATTTGCTGATGGAGGAGAATTTGGTTTTGGAGGAGAGGTAGGTATTTCCACAAATAAATTTCCTCCAAGGGGACCTGTAGGAATAAATCAATTGACCTCTTATAAATACCTTGTGAGTGGAAAAAATTCTATTAGATCGTAGTATTAATGAATTCTTCAAAAGAAAAATTAATAGGAATTTTTGGAGGAAGTTTTGATCCACCACATATAGGGCATTTAAAAATTGCTAATAATAGTATTAAAAAAGTCAAATTAGATAATCTTTATTGGGTAGTAACAAAAAAAAATCCTTTTAAACCAAAGGCGCTTTTTAACATTAAAGAACGTTTGAGATTATGTAAAAAATTAACCAAAAAAAATAAAAAAATAAAAGTTAAATTCTTTGATCATATAACTAAATCATCAAGAATTATAAAGGTCATCAAATACCTTAAAAGAAAGCACAAAAACTCAAAATTCTTTTTAATTATTGGCTCTGACAGCTTGATTAACTTCCATCGTTGGGAATTAAGCAAAAAAATTGTAAAAATGACCACATTGGTTATTTATCCAAGATCAGGATTTGAAAATAAAGCTAAAAATTCAATTATATCGAGAGAACTTAACAAGGAAAATTCAATATTTCTTAAAAGCTCAAAAGTCAACATTTCTTCTTCAAAATTAAGAAAAAATTATTTAAGATAAGTATCTTAATGAATATTATAAAAATTAAAAAAATTATTGAGAAAATTTTAAATGATAATAAAGCTAAAAATATAATCTCAATAAATTTGAAAGAAAAATCTTTTGTTGCTGATTATATGATAATTGCTTCGGGCACGTCTTCAAGGCATTTACAATCTTTATCTGAAATACTAGTTACAGAGCTTAAAAAATTTGGAATTGATAATTGTAGAATAGAAGGAAAGGATAGTGAGCATTGGAAGTTAGTTGATACTATGGATGTAATTGTGCACATTTTCCACCCTGAAAAAAGAAAGTTTTATGACCTTGAAAAAATGTGGTCAGAGTCAATTCCTAAAGAAAAAGCTATGATATGAAAAAAATTATTTTAACAACGTTATTTTTATTTATCTTTTTAAGTACATCTTATTCAAAAAATACCAACGATGTCTTATATGAAAAAATTGATTTATTTGGTGAGGTTCTTGAGAAAGTAAAAGATGAGTATATTGATGAAGTAGATCAATCGGAAATAATGGACTCAGCAATTAATGGAGTGCTTCAGTCACTTGATCCTTACTCGTCTTATATGAGCCCTGAACTATTTAAAAGTATGCAAACCGATACAAGAGGAGAGTTTGGTGGCCTAGGAATAGAAATAGGTATGGAAGCTGGTGTCGTAAAAGTTATAGCACCTATTGCAGACACTCCAGCCGACAGAGCGGGTATTAAAGCGGGTGACTATATCGTTAGAATTAATAATGTCCAAGTTCAAGGAAAGTCGTTAATGGAAGCTGTAAAGTTAATGAGGGGGCCAGTAAATACAAGTATTAAATTAACAGTAAGAAGAAAAGGTGAAAAAAAAGCTCTAGAATTTAATATTAAAAGAAAAATCATAGAAGTGAAATCTGTTGAGTCAAAATTTTTAGGGAAAAAAAAAGATATAGGATACGTTCAACTTAAATCTTTCAACGAAAAAAGCGATAAGCAATTTATAAAGATTATTAAAGATTTTGAAAAAAATTCAAAACCACCTGTTGGTTATATTTTTGACCTTAGAAACAACCCTGGAGGTTTATTAACGCAAGCGATAAATATTACTGATTTATTTCTGAATGATGGTGAAATAGTATCGACAAAGGGAAGGAAAATATCGGAGTCTCGAAAATTTTTTGCAAAAACAGGAGACGCAATTAATGGTAAACCTATTATTGTTATTACAAATAATGGATCTGCATCTGCCTCAGAAATTTTTGCAGGAGCTTTAAAAGATCATAAAAGAGCTATTATTTTAGGAGAAAACACTTATGGAAAGGGTTCAGTGCAATCTATAATACCATTAAAAAATGGTGGTGGTATGAGACTGACAATTTCAAAATATTATTTGCCATCTGGAAAATCAATTTCTGAGGTAGGAGTGACACCAGATATTTTAGTAGAAGAAAAAGGAGAAACTTTTAAAATTAATACTGAAACAGATAATCAGTTAAACTACGCTCTAAATTTACTTAAATCTTAACTTTTATGCAAAAGGATTTACTGCCTTTAAGAATCGGAGTTGGCGTTGTAGTTTTAAACTCAGATAACAAAGTTTTTGTTGGAAAAAGAAAAGATAATCCAGTTGATAAATGGCAAATGCCACAAGGAGGAGTAGATACAGGTGAAAACTTTCTTTCCGCTATGAAGAGGGAGTTATTTGAAGAGACTGGAATAAAAAATATTAAAGTAATAAAAGAATTAGATTATTGGCTTGAATATGATTTGCCTAAAAGTCTTGTTGGAATTATTTGGAAAGGTAAATTTCGTGGCCAAAAACAAAAATGGTTTATAACAAGATTTTTAGGTAATGATGATGAAATAAATTTAAATGTGAAAAAACCAGAGTTTATCCAATGGAGATGGATAGATGCTGAAGATTTACCAAATGTGATTGTAGATTTCAAAAAACATATTTATGAAAAAATTCTTGAAGAATTAAAAAAAAATTAATGATTAATTTTTTGAAGAGTATCTATTTTATATGAAAGAATATATTTTTCTTTATCATTAATTTCTTTATCATTTAATTTGTCTTGTGTTTCTTTAATTATTTTTTCTTTACCCTGATTTGTTAAATCTTTAATATTTAAGGCTGTAGATGAAAGAATTAAGAGATTATTTTTTGAAAATTCGACTGTACCATCTTCTACAAAAAATTTTTCATTAACATTTTTTATTTTTACCTCAACCAAACCCGGTCTCAAATAAGTAATTAAAGGGACATGGTCTTTAAGTATTGTCATCTGACCTTCAAAAGCTGGTATTGAAACCTCTTCTGCTTCGGTTTTAATAATGACTTTGTCAGGACTTATAATTTCTAAGTTGATAGCCTCTGACATTATTTAGCAGCTTCTTTTGCCATTTTTTCAGCTTTTTCAATTGCCTCTTCTATAGTTCCAACCATATAGAAAGCGGCTTCTGGTAGGTTATCATGCTCACCTTTGCAAATAGCATCGAAACCTTTGATCGTAGAGTCTAAATCAACAAGCTTTCCAGGTGAGCCGGTAAAAACTTCAGCAACAAAAAACGGTTGGGATAAAAATCTCTGAATTTTCCTTGCTCTCGCAACAGTAAGCTTGTCTTCTTCTGATAATTCATCCATTCCTAAAATTGCAATTATGTCTTGTAAAGATTTGTAAGCTTGGAGAATTCTTTGAACCTCACGAGCTACTCTATAATGCTCATCACCTACAATTCTTGGATCAAGTATTCTGGAAGTCGAGTCAAGAGGGTCAACTGCTGGGTAGATACCTAATTCAGCTATTTGCCTTGATAACACAGTAGTTGCATCTAAATGCGAAAATGATGTGGCAGGAGCAGGGTCGGTTAAATCATCAGCTGGTACATATATTGCTTGCACTGACGTAATGGAGCCCTTACTGGTAGTTGTAATTCTCTCTTGTAAGTTTCCCATATCAGTTGCTAAAGTCGGCTGGTATCCAACAGCAGAAGGAATACGGCCTAATAAAGCTGATACTTCAGATCCAGCTTGCGTAAATCTAAAAATATTATCTACAAAAAAAAGTACGTCTTGTCCCTCTTTGTCTCTAAAATATTCTGCAACTGTTAAACCAGTAAGAGCAACTCTTGATCTTGCTCCTGGAGGTTCATTCATCTGACCATAAACTAAAGCAGCTTTTGAACCCTTGCCGTCTTTCTTGATTACACCCGACTCTATCATTTCATGATAAAGATCGTTTCCTTCTCTAGTTCTTTCACCTACCCCTGCAAAAACA
>MDSZ01158526.1_pt1 | contig 17347 bp, 10 predicted proteins | sample 811201 | NCBI WGS metagenome assembly MDSZ01 (sample SAMN05326647, study PRJNA326480) | marine metagenome | isolation source: seawater | place: Indian Ocean: North | collected 2010
AAGAAAATTTAAAAAATAATGATACAGATAATTTACAAGAAACTAAAGAAGAAGATTTAGAAAAAAGTATTGATCTTGAAGAAGTTAACATAGAAATACCGGATGGTGATCCACTTATTTTAACTAAACCAGAAAGTGTTTATTATAACTTATATAAAAATGCAATGTTTAGAGCGAAACAATCGCGAAAAGAAGCAATAAAACTTTTTTTAGAAGCTAAAAATATTAAAACAACACATATGTTAAATGATATTGATGATTCTGAAGAAGAAGAAGAATTTTATAATAATTTAAATTTAGCATAAATTAAATGTAATAATAAAAAAATTTTTTATCGTTAGATTTATATATGAAGTTTTTAGGAAAAATTAGAAAAATGTTTAACGTTAATTTAATGATTGCATTATTAGGAATTGTTGGTTTAATTGTTTTAGTGAATCAAGTAGTTCAAAAAAAAGCAACTTCAGAAGAGGCTTTATCAAATTCATTAAGTCCTGCTGAATTTTCAGAACTTGAACCTAGTTCTGAAGAAAAAAATGGTAATTTTTCTAATATTGAAGAAACACAAAATAATATGCTTGTAAATTCTAATAATCCAGAAGAATTATTACCAGCAGATCAGAATAATGAATGGTCTAAATTAAATCCCGTCGGTACTGGTGATCTTAATAATGTTAATTTGTTAAAAGCAGGTTATCATACTGGAATAGATACTGTAGGAAGTTCTATGCGTAATGCTAATTTACAGGTTCGTTCTGAACCTCCAAATCCTACTACTAAAGTTAGTCCTTGGTTAGAAACAACCATAGAGCCAGATACTATGAGACTACCTTTAGAAATTGGTACTCATTGAATTTAATATTATTAGAATGTTGATTTAGTATATATGGAAATCAACATTTTGGGATATGCTATTATTTTTTTAGTATTTATTATAAGTTATCGCATATATCTTGAGTCAGATTATTTACATTTAAAATGTATAATTTCAGATGTTGATGGAAAAAGATATTGTGTTCGTGAAAGAAATAAATTAGAATTAGCAGCAGATAGATTAGCAAATGTCAATATTAGATTAATAAAATTGGTAAAACATGTAGGCGAAAAATATCCAAATAGAGAAAATTGTAAAAGACTTTTAAAAAAATTTAATCCAAAAAAAATATACGAAACATTGCCAACAAGTGAATATACAGCATATAGTCAAAATAAAGGAGAAAAATTAGCATTTTGTTTAGATACAAAAAAGAATGGAGGAAAATTAATTGATATAAATACATTAATGTTTGTAGCAATACACGAATTATCACATATAGCATCAAAAAGTATAGGTCACACAGAAGAGTTTTGGAATAATTTTAAATTTTTATTAGAAGAAGCTGAAAATATAGGTGTTTATAAACCAGAAGATTATAAAAAAAATCCTAAAAATTATTGTGGTATGAAAATAACAGATAATCCTTATTTTGATTTATAAAATCTTTTCATGTACACTTTAAAATTATCTTGAGTATTAATAATTATTTCTTTATCCTGATTCCAATTTTTAATTAAATCATAAGGAAAGAAGGTGTCACAATCATATTCATTATCAATAAAAGTAATATAACATTCGTTAACTAAATTGTCTTCAATAAATTTTTTATAAATTTTCTCTCCACCTATTATCCATATATCTTCGTAATTTTTGCTTTTAATAAACATATTTAATTCTTCTATATTAATAAATGTTTTAATAATATCATTATTAGAAGTAGCATAATTTATATTTAAAGATGTTGATAAAATTAAATTGTCTCTATGTTTAAGATGTTTTTTATTTAGACTATTCCAAGTATTGCGACCCATAATAATAGCATTTTTTTTATTACCTTTAGTAATTTCAGAAAAATGTTTTAAATCTTCTTTAATATGCCAAGGCAATGTATTATTTTTACCTATTCCATAATTTTTACATACAGCAACAATTAATTTAAAAGTCATTTATATAAAATAATATAGTATATTTTTATATAAATGACAGAAATATATAAAATAGCATATTTAAAAAATAATAAAATAGATAAATTATACGTTTTTATTGGAAATAATTTAAAAGAATCTAATGAAAAATTACAAAAAATTTTTAAATCGGATTATAATAATAAAATATTTAATAACATTTTTAGTAAAGATTTTTCAAAAGAATTGCGTGATAAAAATATAGAAATCGAATTTTTAGATGCTATGCTTTATTCAGATGATTCAATAGAAACAATAAAAAAAAAATTAATTAAATATGCTAATTTAGAATTATCATTTGAAGAAATATATTTATTTGTCAAACAAAAAAAACAATTAGATACAAAGTTAATATATGAAAATATAAATGATAATGGTGAAATTTTAAGAGAAGATATTGTTACATTATATTATAATATTGAAGATATTAATATAGATTTATTAAAAACTAAAGAAATTTATAACTTTAATGATTTAATTAAATTAAATTTAGATGAAAAAGAGTTACTTATAAATACACCACTAGGACAAGATTTTAGTAATAAAAATATATATGTAGTTAATCCGTATTATGTTAATGATGGTTTAATTGATATATATAGTAAGAAAATAACAACTACTAATCAGGATTTGTTGATGGAAAAGGGTATAATAAATGATAATACAATATATTTATGTGATGCTTTAGATGTAATGGAAATTAATAATAATGTAAATATAGAAGATATTTTAAAAATATATTATCCATTTTTAATTGAAAATAATATTAAAAGTAAAGATGATTTATTAAATAAAAAATTTGACTTATTACAAATAACAAAAGACAAAATTAATAATAAAATGTTTGAAAGAAAAATAGAAAATATTAATTTATTTAATAGTATTTATTTAAATAAAAAAAAAAATATAGAATACGTAGATAAAGGAATAAAAAAGATACATGTAATACTAAAACAAGATCATAAAATTAATTTTCCATTAGATATGATTTTTAATTTAATACCTGCTACCGAAGTAGTGCCTTTTATTAAGTTAAATTCTGGTAGTAGACAAGAAAAAATGTATAAATTATATAGTAAGAACATTGCTTTAAATGGAATGAAAATACCATTTTTAAATAAAGCAATAATATTTAAATTATCTAAAACAATTGGAAAAATAAAACAAATAGCACTATATATACGAGATTTAAATAAAAATAAATTAACAGAAATTGTTTGTGAAATAGATAATAAGTGTAATGTTATAATAAAAACAGAATTTGATAAAGGTGTAACATATAACTATATTGATAATTTATTAATAAAAAGTATAAATCCAGTATTAGAAATATTAAAAAATCATTTAGCTCAGAGTGGTTATAATTTAAAATTATTTACATCAATAAAAAGTGAAAATATAGAAATTGTTAATATAGATTATGAATTAAAAATTAATATTAATAAAAAATTTAATTTAAAAAAAAATATAGGTTGCTTATCAAGTGTATTTAATATAATAAATGATGATATTAATAATAATATAGTTTTAAGATATATACGTGTATCTAACTATAATGAAATGGATAATAAAGAAATATTTGTATTGGATATGTTAAAAAATGATTATAATATAAATGAAATAGTTGATGAATATAGTAGTAATTTTAATGTAGAAATAAAAGATGCTAATGACGAAATAAAAAATATTATAGATTCTTTTGAATTATTAGAATCTAGTAATCGTAAAATAAAGATAAAAAATAATCCTGGTTTTTCAATAATAATGACAAAAGGCAAGTATGATAGTAAAGTTAATATTTTAATAAATGGAATAAATAATGTAAATTATATAGATAATATTTTTATTTATTTGGAAGCATTATTAATAATAACTCAATTTCCAGAATTAAGTAATACATTAAATAATTCAAATTATAAAAAATTATGCAATAAAGAAAAAATTAATATTGAAGAAAAAATAGAAGAAGTAAATATTGTTAATGAAGATGATTTTTCATTATCGAGTGAAGATGATTTTTCGTTAATGAGTGAAGATGAATCTTCATTAATTAGTGAAGATGAATCTTCATTAATTAGTAATAAAGAAGAAAGTTCTCTAACAAAAGGTGGTAATACTCCCGAAACTAATGAAATGGAAATAGACTTAACTGGTAAAAAATTACGTACATCAAAAGGAAACTTATTTTTTGATAAATTAAATGAATTAGAACCAACTTTATATATAGATAAAAAAAAAAAGAATTAGAACCAACCTTATATGTAACTAAAATTAATAATAAAAAATTTAAACAATACTCACGAATTTGTCCGTGGTCTGATCGTAGACAACCAATAATATTAACAGATGATGAAGTAAAAAAAATTGAAAAAGAAAGTCCAGGTTCTTATCAAGAAATTATTAAATTTGGTAGTGATCCAAATAAAAAATATTCATATATATGTCCAAGATATTGGGATTTAAAAAGAAATATTAGTTTAACGGAAGAACAAGTTAATTCAGGAAAATATGGAAATGTTATACCTCAAGATGCTAAGGTTATACCAAAAAATGCGAATATATTTGAATTTAAATCTAAAAAACATGTTGATGTGAATGGAAAATATATTAATTATGTTCCTGGATTTTTAGAAAGAGATAAACATCCAGAAAACCGTTGTATGGCATGTTGTTTTCATAATATAAAATGGAATCAATCTTCACAAATAGAAAGACGAAAAATATGTTTAGAAGATATACAAGAACAAAAAAAATCAAAAGCAAAAAAAAATATAGATTATGTAATGTCATCAAATTCTTTTCCTTTAGATAAGGGAAAATATGGTTTTTTACCAATACAAATTCATAATTTTTTACAAATACAAGACAATAAATGTCAAATAAATTATGATAATAAATTTATAACAAATACAAAATGTTTACTAAGATATGGTGTTGAATTTAGTGAAAATCAATCTTTTATAGCTACAATATCAGAGTATTGGTCAATAGCAAATAATAAAAAAAAAACTATTTCAATTACTAAGATGAAAGAAAAATTACTTGATGCATTAAATATAGATAACTTTATAACATTACAAAATGGTAATTTAATACAAATTTTTGATATAGAAACAGAGGTTAATTTTTTAATATCAGATTATAAAGATACAAAATTATATAAAAATACTGATTTAAAAAATCCAAATCAATTATCATTATTAAAAAAAGTTATTAGTTCATTTAACAATTTTAAGAATTATATTAATAGTGATAGTAATTTGATAGATTATAATTATTTATGGGACTTAATATGTTATCCTAACGATAAGTTATTTAAAAATGGTTTAAATATTGTTATAATAGAATTTGCTGATAATGATGTTACAAATAATATCCAAATTATTTGTCCTTCAAATCATTATTCAAATAATTTATTTGATGAAAAAAAAAATACAATATTAATATTAAAAAATGAAAATATATATGAACCAATAATACAACGTATTGATAAAGAAGAAAATAATACATTAATTACAATAAAAAACAATTTTTTTAATGAAGATAATAGTATTAATAACATAAAAGAGTTTTTAAAAATTGTTAAAAGTACATTTAAAAATAAATGTAAAACAAAAAAATTAAAAATATATAATTTTAAAAAAAATATAATATTACGTGAATTATTAGATAATTTAAAAGAAATTAATTTTAAAGAATTTAAACAACTTATTAATTATAATGGAAAAGTTATAGGTTTATTAGTTAAAAATAATAATAATTTTTGTTTAATACCATGTTTACCTTCAGCGGTAATGGTTGATTTAGAATATATGTATATAGATGAATATATTGGTATTTCATATGAAGATACAAAAAATTTTTTAAATAAAATACATAATTTGTCAAAAGAAAAAATTCCTTGTAAACCAAGTTTAAAACTGGTTGAAGACGAACTTATGGTTGGTATTATTACTGAAACAAATCAATTTGTTCCTATATCTCCTCCAGAGGAGATTAATAATGATGAATTAAAGATAATTAAAGAAAATAATCATGTTACTATAGATGCTTTATCATTAACAAATAAAAATATTGATAATGAGAGAAATATTTATATAAATAAAATAATGTTAGAAAACAAATTTTATAATGTTTTTAGAAATACGTTAAGAATTGTATTAAATAATTATCAAAATATTAAAGTTAAAAATAAAATAGAAAAAATAGTTAATTCATTAGATAAATTATATTATTTAAAATTAGAAAAAGTAGAAAAAATTATAAGAAAAATTTTAAAAAATAAAGTAATGTTTACAGATTATGATGAAGATATAATTAATGATATAACAAATGTAAATAATTGTTACGTAAATAATAAAAATAATTGTAATATTCCATGTTTTTATAACGAAAACAACGATATGTGTCAATTATTAATACCAAAAAAAAGTTTATTAAATAATGATAACAATGAAGAAATATATTTTAAAAGATTATCAGATGAGTTAATAAGATATAATAATGTTAGAGCATTTATATTAGAACCAAAATCATTTTTAGATTTTTCAGATGTTAAACTAAAATTATCCGATAATGAAATACTATTATTAGATAGTAATTTAAATCAAGAATATTTTGAAAATTTAGTACCTTCCAAAAAAAATGAATTTATAAAATACAATACTTATGATACGGTGGAACCGGTTATTAATTAAATAAGATTAATTGTGATATATATTTGTAAATTCTTCAAAAAAATTAATTAAATTAATAAAACAATTTAGTATATGTAATTTAAAATCACTTGATTTATATGTAGTAGAAAAATTATCTTTATAAATAAATTTGTAATATTTTTTATTTTTTTTATTTAACGAAATTAATATTTCTTTTGTAAATTTTAAACAATTATTATTATAAAGATGCCAATTAAAATATTTATCATTACCCAATCTTTTTCTAGTATTTTCTAATAATGTATTAAGTGTTAATTTATTTTTTTTTCTATTAATTTTAATTATATCTTGATTTTGATAAGTTTTATTATTTGCAGAAATATTAATATAATTAGATTTATCAATTATAATAAATTTTCTAAATTTATTAGGTAATTCAATTTCAACAATAACTGATGTATGAAAATGAAAAAAAGACTTACATTTGTTTTGTTCAATATATTTTTTTAATTTTTTTTCATATTCAAATAAAGAAATTATATTAAATAATTTTAATACATAATAATTTATTGGTTGTCGAGTTAAATAAATATTTTTTATAGGTAAATTTCCATATTTATTTAATGTTTCTATACATTTATTTGTATAATTATTAAAATAATAATTTTCATGAATATTTTTTTTTAACCATTTTAAAATAAAAAAACTTATAACAGTCCATAATACAAATAAAATAATAAGTATTATTAATAGTAGAAAAAAATAAATACTAATTATAAATTTCCATTTTTTGCAAAAATATTTGTAAATACTTTCTAAATATAATGCTAAAATCATAATATATTATAAGTTAAATATAATATGTTATAAACTAATATAATTAATTGGTTTTTTAAAAATCTAATTCGTAATCATTAATATTACCTGTATTGGTAGGATTTAAATTTTCTATATTATTATCAAAGGTTAAATTATTTATTGAACAAGGTTCATTTTTATTTTCAATATTTATAAAACTATTTTCAATTAATTCTGAATCTGTTTCTAATTTAACTTGTTGTGCTTTTAACTTAGTAAACTTTTCAATATTTAACATTGTTTGAAAAGCACTTGTTCCAAAGTAACCTTCTTGACCACACATTACATTAGCAGATACACCACGCATATTATCAAGCTCTGCATGACGTGCTGCTTTTAAAAACATTTCGGGTGTTTCTTCAAATGAAGCTTTTGCAATTGGTCCAATATTATCATTATTAATTCCATGACGAAATATAGAAACCATTTTATCATTACATGTCATTCTGTCACATAATAAAGAAATATGATGATAATTAATATATGTATCGTCATGTTCCATAACTTCTGTAATTTCATTAAATATGGATTGTCTAGCTGCTTCTATACCAAGAATATTTTTAATTTCTTGAATATCATTTGTATATGTTCTATTAACATCAATATAATCTAAACTTAATATTTCAAGTAAATTTGTACCAACTGTATCTAGAACCCAAACTTCTTTTTTAACAAATTGACCTTCTTCTTCTTTAACAGAATTACATATTTTACGAGGTATAACACGTTCAATATTTTTAACACCTGTAAGAACCATTTTATTCAATAAATGATCTTGAAATGTTTTAAGTTTATAGATTTCATCAGATTGGTCTAATGATTTTTGTTTATTTTTATTTGAATTTTTTATAATATTAACTAATCGGATTCTGAAAATTAATTTTTCATCATTATAATCACTATATATACATTCTATTTCATCATTATATATATTTTTAATTGCGAAATGAATATCATCCATAGTAATATTTTTATATAACATTTCTTCTTTATTTAATTCAATTCTAATTATCCAGTTAGATTTTTCATAATTTTCTTCTGTTTTTTTGTTATTACATTCATCAATCATAATTTCAAATTTATTGTATTTTTGTATAAATAAATTATCTTCTTCAATAAGTGAAGAATTATTATAAGGATCAAAACAAATTTGAATTTTATTAACAATTGAATTTAATTTGGTATGCTCTATACGATTTCTTATTTGTTCTGTATTTTCTTTATTTGTTTCTTCATCAGGAAATAAATATATAGTACATGAAGGATTTTTAGGATTTTCAGATAATGATAAAATTTCTTCAACTCGTGGTACTCCACGAGTAACATTAGATTTACTTGCTACACCCGCAAAATGAAATGTATTGAGTGTCATTTGTGTTGTTGGTTCACCAATACTTTGTGCTGCAATCATACCAACCATTTCACCTGGTGCTATTATTGATTTTTTATATTTGTATATAATATTTTCAACTAATAAGTTAATTGATTTTCTATTTAATCTTTTGACTGATAGTAAATTTTTTGGATTTAAATAATAAAAATATAATATTTCAAATAATTTATTGGGACTAATATAATGTAAATTTTTTAATTTCTTTAAACCATTCTCAATAATTTCAAAACATTCTAAAGGTGTAATATCAACTAACGAATTTATATTAATTAATTGTTGCCCCTGTATATTATTTATAATATGTGTAAAAGCGACCGGCATATGAATTACAGATGAATCTGTATTATTAAAAACTTTATTAACAATTTCTTTTCTATAATCAATAAAATTATCTATCATAAGTTTAGTTTTTTTATTTAGTTCTATCTTTTGTTTTTTTACTCTTTTAAGTGTGTCATTTGTGTATAATACTATATTTTTATCTATAGACATTTCAAAATGTAAATAAATTTCTTCTAGAGACATAGAAACTAATGGTAATTTTTGATTTTCAATTGTTGTAGTGTCAAAATTATCATCTCCATAGGAGAATTGAATAATTTTATTTTTATTATTTCTAACAGTCATATCATATTCGATTTTTAGATCTTCCATACCTTTAATTAAACGTCTTTGAATATAACCAGTTTGTGATGTTTTAACAGCAGTATCAATAAGTCCAACACGACCACCCATTGCATGAAAGAACAATTCTTGAGGTATCAATCCAGAAATAAAAGAATTTTCAACAAAACCACGTGCTTCTGGTGAATTATCAAATTTATTATAATGAGGTAAAGTTCTATTATCAAATCCATATGGTATTCTTTTTCCATCAACTGTTTGTTGTCCAACACAAGAAGTCATTTGAGAAATATTAAGAGAAGAACCCTTAGAACCAGCATCTACCATAATAACAAAACGATTATCTTTTTGTAAACTATTACGTCCTATTTTACCAGCTTCTATAAGTGCTTGACCTAAAATATTATTAATTTGTGTTTCAATTTCTTCATCATCTGTTTTACCAGTTTTATTTTCAAAAATACCAAGATGTGTCTTATCTATTAATGTTTGAACTTCTTTTTTTTTAGATATAATTACATCTGTAATTTTATTTATTGTTGATTTATTAGCAATTAGATCACTTATACCAACACTATAAGCACTTGTTTTCATATATTCTGTAACAATATTTTGTAGATTATCAATAAATTCTGAGGCAACATTATTACCAAAATCATTACATAATCTTTGAAGTAATCCTACAGATCCTGCACCAAAAACACCTTTATTCATTTGACCTCTAATGTAACTACCATTTTGTATTTCTAAAACATTATTAGAAGTTGAATAATTATCTGTATCTTTAAAACCACTGGTTTTATATTTAAGTGATAGTGAAGGTAATATTTGTGATAATATATCAAAATTGGTTATATTTTCTTTATTTAAAATATCACTAATATCAATATTTTTAATTAATGTTAATAAATTCATAGCTTCATGATGTGTAAAATTAATATTTTCACGTGTAAAACGATAAGAACCTAATAAAGAATCTTGAAAAATACCAACAATTGATTTATTATTAGCAGGACTAATTATTTGTAATTTAACAGCAGCTAAATTTTTTAGCTCTGATTCTGATTCAATATCTTGAGGCATGTGCATATTCATTTCATCGCCATCAAAATCAGCATTATATGGTTTTGTATCTGCAACATTCATACGAAACGTATCTCCAACATTCATAATACGAACAATATGACACATCATTGACATTCTATGTAATGTCGGTTGTCTATTAAATAATACAGCATCACCATTCATGATATGACGATGAACTATATCTCCATATTCAAGTTTAATAGAATCTTTATCGACATATCTTAATGAAATACTATTTCCATTTAAACGATCTAAAATTTTTGCACCAGGATATATATCTGGGCCATTTTGTACTAATTTATTTAAAAAGTTAATATTTAATTTATTTACTGTTACTGGGCGTGTTATATTTAATGCTATTTTTTTTGGTACACCTAATTCATTAATAGAAAGATTTGGGTCTGGTGTAATAACTGATCTTGCTGAAAAATCAACTCTTTTTCCCATAAGATTACCTCTAACGCGACCTCCTTTACCATTTAGTCTTTCTTTTATAGATTTTAAAGGTCTTCCTGAACGTTGTGCAGCAACAGCTACACCAGGTATATTATTATCTACTAAAGTAGAAATATGATATTGTAATAAAGAACTCCAATCTTTAATTATTTCTCCTTTAGCATTAGTATTTATTTTATCTTGAAGTGTTTTATTTGTTTTAATAATATTAACAATAATATGAGTAATATCATCTTCACTTCGTTGTTGTGAATCATGTTTAACCGATGGTCTTACCGCAGGAGGTGGTACGGCAAGAACTTGACATATCATCCATTCAGGACGAGACCACAAAGGACTAAATCCCATAAAATTTATATCTTCATCAGAAATTCTTTTAAATTGTGTAAGAACTATTTCAGGTGTAAGTTGAAGAATTAATTTTTCAGGATTTTCATTTTTATCTATTCCTTCAATTGAATCCCATTCTGCGATTAATGTAGCTAAACCTTCTTTTTTTATTTTTGTAGGTTGTTTACAACCACATCCATTATTAGTATCTTCTCCACATCTTTTAATTTTACTTGCAATTGAAAATATATTATTCCATCTAACATCTGGTGGATAATCTAAGAAATGTTTATATGATTCTTTACTAATTAATAGTTTACTACATTTAACACAAGTACATCTAAGAATTTTTATAATACTTGTTAGATATTGTATATAAAATACTGGTCTTGCTAAATTGATATGACCAAAATATCCTGGTGTTTGCATATAATTAAGACCATCTGTAGGACATATTAATCCTGCTTCTAATACACCCATTCTTGGATCAAATAAACCATTAATAACGGGTTTATTATTAATATAAGTATCACGACTTGTAATCTCACATACTGAACCTTTACGAATTTCTTCAGGTGATAATATACTAAATTGAATTCCTAAAATTTTTGAAGAATCATTTTTATTAATGGTATTATTATTTTCTGTCATCCTTCTTATATTAAACAGATAATATTTAGATAGTTTAATTTCAATTTTATTAATATAAAATTGAATTTAAATTAATATAAAAATACATTAATAATAAAGTAATATGACAAAAGGAAAAAAGGATCATAAATATAATACCCGTTCGAAGTCTAATAAAAATATAAAAGACAATTATAGTAAAAATGAATCTTCATCTGATGAAGAAGAAGAATATGATGAAGAAGATTTTGATTATGATAAATATATGAAGTTATTAAATGATATTTTTCCATCAAAATATTTAAAAAATAAAATAATTAAAAATAAAAAAGATTCAGTTAATAAATCTAAGTCTAAAACTAAGGCTAAAAATAAATTTAAAAATAAATCTAAAGAAAAAAATAAAAAAAAGCAAGAATCAGAAACAGAAGAAGAAGAAACAGAAGAAGAAACAGAAGAAGAAGAAACAGAAGAAGAAGAAACGGAAGAAGAAACGGAAGAAGAATCAGAAGAAGAATCAGAAGAAGAATTATCTAATAATAAATTTAACATTGTTTTTACAATTGGAGATCCTAATTTTGAAATTGAAGAAAAATATGCAAATTTTGAAGATGAAGATGAAGATGAAGATTCTGATTCAGATTATTCTACAGAAGAAGAAGAAGAAGAAGATGATGATAAAAATAAAAAAGAAGATAAAAAAAAAGAAACATTAAATGATCAAGAGGTTTTTAATAAATTTAATGATATGGTAAAAAATTTACCTGAAAAAGATAAAGAAAATGAAGTAATGAAATCAATAATAAAAGATATTAAATTAAAAGAAAAAGAATTTAATAAAAAAATTAAGAAAAAAACAATAAAAGAAAGAACAAAGAACACAAATAAATTACGAAAATTATTAAATGAAAAAAAGAATTTGAATGATCTAAAGTTTTTTAAAGATAATTTAAGTATTGAAAAACAGGAATTAGTTTTAAAACAGGTTAAAGAAATAATGGATTACGGAGAGATTGATAAACCTTATAGATTGGCTTTACTTGATTCAGATATACCAATTGATATGAAATCACTTGCATATAAAAAAATTAATTCTTTAAAATATTTAGAACAGGGTGCTGGTGAATATCACAAAATTAAAAATTGGATAGATACATTTATGAAAATTCCATTTGGTAAATATCATGATATACCATTAACAATTAAAGATGGTGTAGAAAAATGTCATGATTTTATGGGAAATGCTAAAAAAATACTTGATAAAGCAGTTTATGGTTTAGATGATGCTAAACTACAAATAATGCAAATGATAGGTCAATGGATAGCAAATCCAAAATCAATAGGAACATCAATTGCAATAAAAGGACCTATGGGAACAGGTAAAACAACATTAGTAAAAGAAGGTATCAGTAATATACTTGATAGAGATTTTGCTTTTATAGCACTTGGTGGAGCAACAGATTCTAGTTTTCTAGAAGGTCATTCTTATACATATGAAGGTTCTACTTGGGGTAAAATTGTAGAAATATTAGTTAAAAGTAAATCTATGAATCCAATAATATATTTTGATGAGTTAGATAAAGTTAGTGAGACACCTAAAGGTGAAGAAATTATTGGTATATTAACACACTTGACAGATTCAACACAAAATAGTAAATTTCATGATAAATATTTTTCAGAATTAGAATTTGATTTAAGTAGATGTATGTTTATATTTAGTTATAATGATGAAACAAAAATTAATCCAATTTTAAAAGATAGAATGTATAGAATTCAAACAAAAGGATATGCTGTAAAAGAAAAAACAGTAATAGCCAAAAATTATTTAATTCCAGATATTCAAAAACAAGTTAGTTTTAATAAAGAAGACATCGTAATATCTAATGACATAATACGATATATAATTGATAAATATACAGATAAAGAAGATGGTGTAAGAAATTTAAAAAGATGTTTAGAAGTTATTCATACAAAATTAAATTTGTGTAGATTAATGAAACCTGAAGAAAATATTTTTAAAAAAGATATGGATATAAATATTAAATTTCCAATAACATTAGATAATTCAATTATTGATAAATTAATTAAAAAAGAAGAACCTCAGAATTGGCATAATATGTATATGTAAATTTATTTATGATTATTTCCACGAGAACTCAAATATTTCATTTGTTCGGGTGTATTACATAAACAACCATCTTTAGTACTATAATGAGAAGGACAACAATCAAGACTACTTTTAGTTCCTGCAAATATATTCATACTTTCATCAGGAAAATTATTATTTTTTTCTATATTATGTTGTAAATTAAAAAATGGATCATATGAATTTTCATTATTACTACTATATTCTTCAGTTTTTGGTATTAATCCAGAATAGAACATTTCTTTATTGTCAAGTAAAATTTTTTTAACATTTTTTAATACATTTTTGCTTCCTCCTGAACACGTACAAAATAAGTTAAGCGAAATAAAACTTCCAATTAACATACTTAATATTACTATTTCAAGTCGCACTTTATTACCAAGTATTTTAAATTCCATTAGTATAAAATTTACATAGATAAAAAATTTTCAATACCTGTGTTATAATCGCCAACACGAATATTATTAATTACAAAACTTTTTTTATCAGTTACTAAATGATATAATTTAGTAATATTTTCTTCATTTTTTAATCCTTTTAAATTATTTGTATTAATATTATTATCTATAATATTTATATTTTTACTACATGTTAAAATATTGTTTAAATTTATATTATAATCATAAATATCTTTTTTATTTAAAACAACTAACCCACAAACACGTTCGTCATTAGATAGAATATCATTAATTTTAATATCTTTAATTTTAACAAAATTATTATTTTTTAATTTAATTTTCATATTAGGATGAAAACCTCCATCAAAATATTTGTGTATATCATTATTATTAAAATTTGGTGGTAAAGAAAAATTATTTTTTAATTGAATAATATCATTATCATCAATATCATCCCAATCAGAAAAAGTATTATTATTTATTTTAATTGTTTTTGTATTCGTATTTATACAATATACATAAGGATCTTTAAAATCATTAATTAATATACTATCAGGATGTTCTTTTACTGTAATCCAACCTTTAATATTATGAAAAATACTATGGTTACCTGTTACAATTGTATTATCAATATTGTATATTTCTTGACCATATGATGATGCTTTTATTTTTGCCGTAACTTTAGAACCATCAAATAATATATCATTTAAATTAATTTCTGAAATTTTTTTATAAGTATTATTATTTAATTTTATTAATGTATTTTCAGAAAAACAACTACGTTTTTTTGGAACTCTTGGAGGATTAGCGATTGATAAATCTAATACATCTGCAAATAAAATTTTAAGTAATAAAACTGGTATCAAAATTAATATCATAATTGCTGAAGTTGTAGCAGCTGCAATTGCTGCAGGAGGAAAAAAGAAAGATGTTATCCATAATCCAGTAATTACTTTAACTAAAGTAAGTAAAATATTTTGAATTAAATCCATAAAAAATAAAATAAAAGATTGTATTTGAAAATAACCTCCTAACAATGTGTATATAAATGCTGTAAATGTTCCAATTGTTTTTGAAGCAATAGACTTTGCAGTAATAATAATTTGTAATATTGGAGTAATTATATTTAATGCACGACCCATAATGTCTTTTATAACCAATGTTATTGAATTTCTAATTTTATTAAAAATCTCTCGTATATAATTTATGGATTCACTTAAAATTTTAAAAATCAAATTTATTAGTTTCATTAGATAATATGATGGTTTAAAAGCATGAACCGTAATACCTTTAAGTATTGCATTTGCACATTGTATAAAATTTTTATTTGTATAATTAAAAATAGTTTCATTTTTAGGCTTATTTATTAAACCAGCAAACGGTATTATATTTGGTTTACATCTTTCATTAATCCAATTTGCTTTTATTAATTGTAAATTATTAATTATATTAAAATAAGATATTGCAATAAAAAAAATTATAATTAATATGATCGAAATAAATATATCTAAACCATATATATCAAAATAATTTATTTTATTATATATTTTATTTATTTTATTTATTTTATCAGAAATATTATCCATATTATATATGGATAATATTATTATCTTTTATCTTCCCAATCATGAAATATCCATTCTCCAATAGCAATTGTATTATTACTTGTAATTAAACAAGAAAGTTCATTACATTTCATGTTTGTTAAAATAGAAGGATTATTACCATGTAAATTTTTAACTTCAACAAAATTTTTAATATTTTTGTCATAAATTAAATGAGAACCTGTGACATATATGGGTTCATTATTTTCACCATTATTTATTTTATACATATTTTCAACATAATTATTTTTTTCATCTAAATTTGATATTTTCATTACTGCTGAAACCCTTGCATCATTTTTTAATATTGTACCTATTTCAATTTCTCTCATTGATACTAATTTATTATCCTTTGTTAATATTTTTGTATCAGGATGAAAACATAATGCTCTAACCATTTTACCCGGTGGTCCATTCCACCCACTTTCCATAGTATAAATAACGCCTGAGATAGTATATATAAGTGTTGCTAATATACCTACAAGTTTACTAAAAAGATCTTTAATATTTATAATAACACGTTGAAATTCTATTATAATATTTAAGAAAACACCAAATATATTTTTTATTGCATCTGTTATTGTAGTTCTTAAATAATTTATAAATTTTCTAATATCATTAATATTAGATGATAAATTATCACTAATTTTTCCTAAAAGAGTAAAATTATAATTAAGAGGTTGCATTAAATATTTCATATAATTACCTTGAATACCTTGAATGCAATAAATAAAATTTTTCATAATGTCTTCATCAAAAATATTTGCAAATGGCATTACCATTGGATTACATCTGTATAGTGGCCATTTATTTTTAATATTTTTTGTACCAATAGAAAATATATTAAGAAAATATAAAAATAAAAATATTAATAATATTAAAAAACTTTGTAATATATCAGATGTTTTCATATTAAATATTGATGTGATAAAAATATATAATTATATTCTTTTTTTTGATTTTAATTTTAACTTAGACTTTGATTTAAACTTCATCTTTGATTTAGACTTCATCTTTGATTTATACTTCATGTTTGATTTAGACTTCATCTTTGATTTAGACTTCATCTTTGATTTAGACTTCATCATTGATTTAGACTTCATCTTTGATTTAGACTTCATCTTTGATTTAGACTTCATCTTTGATTTAGACTTCATCTTTGA
>MDSZ01146198.1_pt1 | contig 17341 bp, 17 predicted proteins | sample 811201 | NCBI WGS metagenome assembly MDSZ01 (sample SAMN05326647, study PRJNA326480) | marine metagenome | isolation source: seawater | place: Indian Ocean: North | collected 2010
GAGACTGCCATTAAACTGAAAGAGAGGATTGAACCAAACATCCAAAAAAATGCCTTGATTGGATTTGACACTAGATAACCAATAAATTGTATATATAAAATTGAATGATTTTAAGAAAATTATCGCTTAGAAAATTGGAAACTCCTTCGCGCTTTAGCTTTCCCATATTTCTTTCTTTCAACCACCCTAGAATCCCTAGTTAAAAATCCTTCAGACTTTAAGGAAGATCTTAATTCAGGTTCAAACTTAACTAATGCCCTGCTAATGCCATGCCTCAATGCACCAGCCTGCCCAGAGAGACCCCCACCTTTAACAGTGGCTATTACATCGAACTCGCCTTTCCTATCAACTTTATTAAAGGGTGATTCAATCACCATTTGAAGGACAGCTCTTCCAAAATAATCAGTTAATTGTGAGCCATTAATTTTTATTTCACCCTTGCCTCTTTTAATCCAAACTCTTGCAATGGATGATTTTCTTTTACCTGTAGAATAAGCCCTACCCAATTCATCAATTCTTGGGTCTATTTTTTTTGAATCAACTTGAGCTATATCTTTTTCAACTTTTTCATCCTTTAAATCTTTAAGGGAGTCTAAACCTTTTTTCACATTTTCAACTTTTTTTTCTTCTTCTGACATGCTTATCTCTTGTTCTTACTATTCATTTTTTCTATGTCTAAGATTTCTGGTTTTTGAGCTTCATGAGGATGCTCGCTTCCTGAGTAAACATACAATTTTTTTAAAACTTTTCTACCTAATGGTCCTTTTGGTATCATCCTAGTTATAGCGTTTTGAATAACTCTTTCAGGATGACTTCCCTCAAGTATTTTTTTGGCATTAATAGATTTTATACCCCCTGGATATCCAGTATGCTTGTAATATATTTTTTGGTGTTTTTTATTGCCGGTCAAAAACACTTTTTCCGCATTTATAATAATTATATTATCCCCGCAATCAACATGAGGTGAATAAGACGGTTTATGTTTCCCTCTAAGTCTTATAGCAACTAATGAAGCCAGCCTTCCTAAAACCAACTTCTCAGCATCTATTAAAAACCAATCATGGTTTTGCTCACTTGGCTTGGCTACAAAAGTTTTTTGAAGTGACATCTAATATCTCTAAATTTGTATATTAAAAATTTATTATTGGTAATATACCTTATTATATTTTTGTCAATTAATTAATTTATCAAAATTGCTTTATTTTCAATATGTTACATGTGTGGTAATATAATACCTTAAATTATATTTATAGTAACAAAAAATAAAATGATATATGATTCATAAGTATAAGTAGTAAATTTGTAATTATTTTATGATAATTTTAATTGAGAATTATAACCGTTTTACATGAATGCTTTGGCATTTTTTAAATAAATTGGGAGCTAAGGGAAATGAATAACACCCTCAATTTTAAAAATATAATTTCAAAACTATCTAAACAAGAAACTCTTCACTCATATGAATTAGATTTGGCATTTACAACATTATTAAATGGAACAGCAACAAATGCCCAAATTGGAGCTTTTCTAATGGGTTTAAGTATTAATGGAGAGACATCTGATATAATTGCATCTGGCGCTACTATACTTAGAAATAATGCAATAAAAATAAACGCTCCGGCTAAAGCCATTGATACAGTTGGGACTGGTGGCGATGGTGCCAACACACTTAATATATCTAGTGCAGCAGCATTTGTAGTCTCTGGCACAGGTATACCAGTAGCAAAACATGGAAACAGATCACTTTCAAGCAAATCGGGCGCTGCAGATGTTTTATCAGAATTAGGTATCAATTTGGATTGTCCTTTTGAAACTGTTCAGAAAGCATTAAATGAATTAGGTATCTGTTTTTTAATGGCCCCAAGACATCATAGTGCTATGAAGTATGTTGGACCTGCAAGGGTTGAATTGGGCATAAGAACAATATTTAATTTACTTGGACCTCTATCAAACCCAGCTTTCGTTAAAAGACAGTTGGTTGGTGTTTTTGATAAAAAATGGTTATTACCATTTGCCGAAGCATTGAAAAAAATGGGCTCAACAAATGCCTGGATTGTCCATGCAAAAGATGGTCTGGACGAAGTATCTACTACATCCGAAACTTACATTGCACAATTAAAAAACTCTAAAATTACTCAGTTCACAATTGCTCCAGAACAGTTTGGTATTAAAAAAACAACATTAAATAGCATTAAAGGTGGAGAGCCTAAAGATAATGCAGTTGCATTCAAAAAGTTATTAAATGGGCAGAAAGGCCCTTATAGAGATATTGTTTTATTTAACTCGGCCTCTGCCATAGTTGCAACCGGTCATGAAAGTGACTTCAAAACAGCAATAGAAATGTCTGAGCATTCAGTTGATAGTGGAGAAGCTTCAAAAAAACTTAATTCCTTAATCAAGATAACTAATTAGTTTCAAGTAATGGTAAATATTTTAGATAAAATTATTAATTATAAAAAAATTGAAGTGAAAAATTTGAAAGAAAAATTTACCCTTAATGACTTTAAAAAATTAGCGAATAATATAGAAATATCAAGGGGATTTAGAAACTCACTTTTGTTAAATAGTAAACAAGGCTATGGCCTTATAGCAGAAATTAAAAAAGCTTCTCCTTCTAAAGGTATTATCAGAAATAAATTTGATCCTAAAAAAATTGCTATAGACTACAAGAAAGCTGGCGCCTCATGCATCTCAGTTTTAACTGACGAAAAATTTTTTTCTGGAAATGAAGAATATATAAAAATTGTTAAAAATGCCGTTGACCTTCCAGTAATTAGAAAAGACTTTATAATTGATCCCATTCAAGTTTATCAAAGCAAAATCATTGGTGCTGATTGTATTTTATTGATCATGGCTTGTTTATCAGACTCTCGAATTAAAGAATTGTATGATTTAGCAAAAAATTTAGTTTTAGATGTTCTTATTGAAGTTCATAGTTTTGAGGAATTACAACGAGCCATGAAATTAAAACCTGAAATGATTGGAATTAATAATAGAAATTTAAAAAATATGGAGACATCCATCAAGACAACATTAGATTTATCTCCTTTGATACCTAAAGACACATTGATTATTTCTGAAAGTGGATTAAAAACAAGGATGGATCTTAGGTTAATCGCAAAGAATGGAGTTCGTTGCTTTTTAATTGGAGAATCCTTAATGGAAAAAGAAGATATTTTTAAATCAACAAAAGAAATTTTATCGGAGCCATTTATAAATGAATAGTTTGACCCATTTTGACGATCAAGGTAATGCAAATATGGTAGATGTTAGTGATAAAAACCACACAAAAAGGATTGCTGAAGCTTCTGGAATAGTTGAAATGAATCCATCTACTTTAATAACAATTGTTAATAAAAAAATTAGCAAGGGAGATGTTTTTCAGATAGCTAGATTAGCGGGGATAATGTCAGCAAAAAAAACTTCTGAAATAATACCTTTATGTCATCCCATAATAATTGACTCAATTGATTTATACTTAGACCCTCAAAAAGATAAGAAGTCTATAATTATCAAATCTAAAGTCATTTGCAGAGGTCCTACTGGTGTTGAAATGGAAGCTTTAACAGCTGTAAGTTCTGCAGCTTTAACGATTTATGATATGTGCAAGTCTATAGACAGAGGCATTAAAATTAAAAATATACAATTGTTAAAAAAATCTGGTGGAAAGTCAGGAACTTGGACTGCAGAAAATGAATAACAGCCTATTACCTCTTGAAGAAGCCATAAAAAATATTTTAAAAAATATCAAAACACTCCCTTCATGTGAGTTACCTATTTATGAAACTTTAGGGTTTACTCTTGCTAAACCAGTTTTTTCTAATGTTGACAACCCCCCAACCTCTGTTTCCTCTATGGATGGATATGCAATTGCATTTAAAGATATTAAAAAGAATAGTTTTTCATTAAAATGTATTGGTGAAGTTTCTGCAGGTAATAAAGCTAAATTAAAAGTGGGTCCTGGAGAGACAATTCGAATATTCACTGGCTCTGAAATACCTATAGGGGCTGATACTGTTGTCATTCAAGAAGACACTAATATTGATAAAACAAAATCAAATAAAATTAAATTTCAAAATAATAATATTCATAAAGGGCAGTATATAAGGATAAAAGGATTGGATTTTTTCAAAGGTCAAAAATTGATTGAAAAGAAAACAATTTTAAATGTTAGATCCATTGCTTTAGCAGCTTCAGCAGGAGTTTCATGGGTTTCAGTTATTCAAAAACCTAAAATTGCAATTTTATCAACTGGCAATGAATTAATTCGACCTGGAGAATTCTATAAAAAAAGTAAGAATAATATTTTTTCATCAAATGGTATTTTTTTATTTAATTTTATCAAAACCATGGGTGCTGATCCATTTTACCTACCATTAGTTAAAGATAGTATTGAGTCTATTGAGAAAATTGCAGATATTACCCATAACTGTGATTTGATAGTTTCATCTGGCGGAGCGTCCGTTGGAGATTATGACCTTATAAAAAAATCTTTCATAAATAGTCATAAAAATAAATTTGAATTAGATTTTTGGAAAATTGCCATGAGACCAGGCAAACCTTTATTTTTTGGAAAGTTAAACTCAATTCCCTTTTTAGGTCTACCTGGGAATCCAGTTTCTACTGGAGTATGCTCTGTTATTTTTCTCCAAAAAATTATCAAAAAATTTTTAGGACAACAAACTGATGACAATATAGTGTATTTACCCTTAGGCAAAAGTTTAAAAGAAAATGATCTCAGGAAAGATTTTCTTAGATCTAAAATTTTGAAAAAGAAAAAAGGTCAAACCTTTGTAATTCCTTATGATACTCAGGACTCAAGTCAAACTTTAATATTTGCTAAATCTGACTGTTTTATAATAAGAGAACCTTACTCAAAGAAAGTTGATAAAAATACCCCTGTACCAGTTTTATTATTGCCCGAACTAATTTAAAAATAATTATTGATATTCACTCTTTGTTCTGGTAGAACATAAGGTGAATATAAGAAAGGGAAATAATGCTTACATTTCAGCAAGAACGTTTATTAAGTTTTATAATGAGTTACCAAAAAACTAAAAGTATAACTCCAAGTTATGATGAAATGAAAGAAGCTCTAAATTTAAAATCAAAATCTGGAATTCATAGATTAGTATCAGCACTTGAGGAAAGAGGTTATATAAAAAAATTAGAGAATAAAGCAAGAGCAATTGAAATTATTAAAAGTGTCAAAATATCATTTAATCCTGAAATTTTAGATAATGAAATAATAAACTTACCACTTTTAGGTAAAATTGCTGCTGGATCTCCAATTGAAGCTATTTCTGACGAGACAAATTATTTCGGGTTCCCAAAATCAATGCTTGGGTCTGGTGAATACTTCCTTTTGGATGTGGTTGGGGATTCAATGATAAATGTAGGAATCCTTGATGGAGATAGAGTTTTAATTGAAAAATCTGATACTGCAAACAATGGTGAAATTGTAGTGGCTTTAATAGATAATAATGAAACGACATTAAAAAGACTTTTTAAAAGAGGTCAACAAGTAGCTCTCCAACCTGAAAATGACTTATACAAAACAAGAATTTATGGTCCTGATAGAATAAAAATTCAAGGGAAACTTAAACAGTTAATAAGACAATTTTAATCTCTATTACTTTTAATTTATTTAATTGAATAAAAAATATTATTAGTTTATTCCCTATTTATGAAAGTAATTACACGATTTGCTCCTTCACCAACTGGTTTACTCCATTTAGGTGGTGCTAGAACGGCTTTATTTAATTATCTATTTGCTCGAAGAAATAATGGTTTATTTCTAGTAAGAATTGAAGACACAGACAAATCACGCTCAACTAAAAGTGCTATTGATGCAATTAAAAATGGTTTGCATTGGCTTGGGTTAAATTCTGACAAAGATATAATTTATCAATCACACAGAATAAAAAGACATAAAGAAATAGCTGAAGATTTAATAAAAAACAAATCTGCTTATAAATGTTATTTAACTTATGAAGAGCAAAGTAAAATTAAGTCAGATTGTATTAAAAATGGAAAACCATTTAGAAGCCCTTGGCGTAATAAAACTGAAAATTTAAATTCTAATTTTGTAATTAGACTAAAATTACCAGATCAAGAAGAAACCACTATCAATGATGAAGTTCAGGGTAAAGTCAAAGTCAGTAATTCAAAACTAGATGATTTTGTTTTAATTAGAAGTGATGGAACCCCAACATACATGTTAGCAGTTGTCGTTGACGATCACGATATGAAAATTTCTCATATTATTAGGGGAGATGATCATTTAAATAATGCTTTTCGACAATATTGGATATATAGATCATTGAACTGGGAAGTTCCTACTTTTGCTCATATACCACTCATTCATGGAACAGACGGGTCTAAATTATCTAAGCGACATGGTGCTGTTGGTGTTGATGAATATAAAAACTTAGGAATTCTTCCTGATGCGTTGAACAGCTATTTAATGAATTTAGGATGGACTAATCTTGATAAAATTTTAAGTAAAAAAGAAGCTTCAAAAATATTTGTATTAAAAAAATTAAGAAAATCGCCTTCAAGGTTTGATATAGATCAATTAAAAAATATTAATGCATATTATTTGAAAAATGAAAATCCTGAGTTAATAATCTCAAAAATTTTAAAATATTTTAACAAAGAAAATGAAGAAAATGAAATTAGACTTTCCAAGTCAATCAAGCCACTTCTTGAAAGAAGTAAAACTCTTACAGAATTAATTCATTCTTCAGAATGGATCGTAAATGATGATTTGAAAAAACCAGTGAATACACAATCGATTAATTTCACTGAAGAGCAAAGAAAAATATTATTATCATTTCAAGTTGATTTAAAACTTCTTGATGTCTGGAACAAAGAAAAACTTAAAGAATTCTTAACTAGATGGTTAAATAGTAAAAAACTTAAATTTAAAGATATTGGGCCATCATTAAGATTCTGTTTAACTGGAAAAGGCTCTTCAATCGACCTTATAGATATATTATATATACTTGGTCCAAAAGAAGTTTATAAAAGAATTAATTCTCAAATAAATGATTAATTTAAGTTTTAGAAAAGTTTAGATGTAAGATTTGTTAAAAATTTATTTATTAAATTAAATTTTTAATGTTTTCATTATTACTTTTTCTATATTCTCGTTAAAACTTTTGTTGTTTACCTTTAAAAGCTTTTTTAAGCTTTTTGAAGCATCTTTAAATTCATTAATAATTTCAGGATTATATAAATTTTTAATAACAAATTCTGAAATATATTCAGGATTACATTTTTCCTGAAATAAAAACTGGATTATTTCTCTATCAAGTATCCAATTTGGTAATACTACTTTATCCATATCAATGATTAATCTGCCCAGCATGCCTGAAAAATAACCTGTTTTATAAATAGCTATACTTGGAACTCCAGCAATACAATACTCTAAAGTTGCTGTACCACATGTAACTACAGCAAAGTCTGCTAGAGATGTTAATAAATCACCATTTTTTTCATTATTCACTAATTTAATTTCAACATTTTGACTAGTAATTATTTTTTTTATTATTCTTTCTTGATTGGAAGCAGACTGAATAATGAAAAGGGGATTAGGTTTTATTTTAGATCTAATAATTTTTACAGATTGAATTAAAACCGGAAGATTTCTTTTTACTTCAGTATCACGACTTCCCGGAAGTAAAGTAATTATCTTTTGATTTAAATCCTTTAGTTTTAGAATTTTAAACAACTCATTTCTATTATTTTTTTTAGAATATCTATGAATTGCTGGATGACCCGTAGCAATTGCATCTATACCATGTTTTGTAAAGTAATCTGGTTCTTTAGGAAATAGACACAACAAAATGTCAATCGTATTTTTTAATTTTTTGGCTCTATTGGGTCTCCAAGCCCAAACAGTAGGAGCAACAATATGAATAATTCTTGGAAAATAATTATTAAAATTTTTTATAATTTTTTTTCTAATAATATTAATTAAAAAAAAATTAAAACCTTTTGTATCCACTGTAAAAATAATATCTGGCTTTTCTTTTATTATTAAATTCGCTAGTTTATATGCATTTAAAAAAAGTTTTGGAATTCTAATAATTATATCTCCTAATCCAAATGCTTGAATTGAATTCCAATCCATAATTTCATGCAAGCCCTTTGATTTCATATTTGGCCCTCCAACTCCGAACCAAAAAACATTCGAGTTAACAGAAGATATAATTTCTGCTCCCAAAATATCTGCGGAAAGTTCACCTGCAATTATCGCTATTTTCTTCATTTGTTAAATTCAAAACCATATAATGTAATTTTATATTTTTTTGCTTTACTAATAACATTTGATAAATCCACAATAATTACTTGATTGGCAGCACACGCAATCGCTGAGAAACCATATTGAATAGCTAAATCAATTGTTTTAGGGCCAATTACTGGTTGATCCATTTTTAAATCCTGTCCTAACTTTGGTGCTTTAACTAAAATGGGAGGATTCCCATTTAGTTTTAATTTTCCAGCCCGAGAAATCATAAGGTCTGTACCTTCTATAGCTTCGATTGCCAAAACCAAACCTTGCTGCACTACAATTGACTGACCTATATCATGAGAAGACAAACCTATTAAAACTTCTATTGCTTTATCTATATTTTTTAAAATTTCTTTAGTAGGTTTAGGACCAGAGATATGACCTAGTGGAGCCAATGAATCTTTTAAAACATGTTCTATGGGAAGAACTTTAAATCCTTCATTCTCGATAGCTTCTGAAATTATCCTTAAAGCACCATCATCACCTTTAAAGGATATCTTGGCCATTAGCTGAACTGCTTTTATATCTGGATTCAAATCCATTAAAGAAGGTCTTTGTATGCCTCCACATAATATCACATGAGTAATTTTTTCATTATGTAATTTTGAGAAAATAGAATTAATTTTCCCTATATGAAAATCATATATAGGCCATTCTGGCCAACCATTTGATTTTGCAAAATTAGAAATTTTGATAATACAACCTTCCCAACATTGTTGGCTGGCAGTTTTTGCAAGTCTAATAGGAAGATCCCCTGACCCAGCTATAATACCTAATCGTTTATTCATTATTATTAAATGGAAAACAAATTCCACTTTTGCTAGGTGTTCTTAAAAAAGCATTAATTATGTTAAAAACTTTAGACTCAGACTTTTCTAATTTTTCTATTCTTTGTTGTAATGTTAGATTATTACTAAAAATTTGATCAAATATTTTTTGAACTTCATTGATTTCAACCTTTGAGAATCCTCTTCTTCTCATGCCAATTATATTAACTCCATCTAAAAAAGCTCTTGAACCTCCATTTCCAGTTACCATCGAAAAAGGTAAAATATCAGAATCAACAGCACACAATCCCCCCACCATGGAATAGGACCCTATTCTTCTAAATTGAACAACACCAACCATAGCGCTCAAAACAGCATAATCGTTAATCTCAACATGCCCTGCTAATGCCACCTGATGGGAAAGAATTACATTATTCCCTATTTGACAATCATGAGCCACATGAACACCAGACATTATTAAATTATCATTTCCAATATTAGTTACACCTCCACCATTATCAGTTCCAATATGAATACTGCAATGCTCTCTGAAAACATTTTTATCACCAATCTTAAGTTTTGTTTTTTCACCTTTGTACTTAAGATCTTGAGGGTTCATACCAATTACTGAAAATGGGTAAAATTCACATTTTTTACCTATTGTGGTATCACCTTGAATGTTGACATGGCTTAATAATAAACAATCATTTCCAATTTTAACATTAGGACCAATATTACAAAATGGTCCAATAGTAACATTTGAAGAAATCTCAGCCTTTTTTGAAATAATTGCTGTCTGATGTATTTTACCAGGCATTATTTACCAGCATCAACTATCATAGCAGAAAATATACATTCTGACACTGCCTTTTCATCTACTTTTCCAATACCTGAAAATTTCCAAAGTGAACCTCGACCTCTAAGTTTCTCAACATATAACTTCAAAACTTCTCCAGGACGAACAGGTTTTCTAAATTTAGCACTATCTATGCTAGCAAAATAAACTAGTTTCCCTTTTGATTTTTGTTTTTCATTATATCCTTCAGAATAAGAAACTAAACAACCTGCTGTTTGAGCCATTGCTTCAATTATTAGCACACCTGGCATAACAGGAAATCCAGGGAAATGTCCTTGAAAGTGAGATTCTGTTGCTGTAACCGCTTTTATTCCAATAGCTGATATATTAGGAATCAAGCATTCAATTTTATCAATTAATAAAAATGGCATTCTATGGGGTATTAATTTTATAATTTCTCCATATTCTATATCCATTATTTTTTTAGTCATTTTCATCCTTATATTTTTTTCTTTTAGTTATTTTTCTTAATGCTATAGTTTGATGTTTAAATTCTTTAACTGGGATTGCAGGAAACCCAGCCATTGTTTTTGGATTTAAAATAGACTTGGTGACTCCAGACCTAGCTGATAAAATAGTACCTGATGCTATTGAAATATGTCCTGTAATACCTACTTGAGCACCCATAATAACCTGACTACCAATTTTTGCACTTCCTGCCATACCAGTTTGACCACATATAATTGTCCCTCTACCAATTTCAACATTATGAGCAATATGGACTAGATTATCTATCATAACAAAATCATCGATGAAAGTATCTCCTATTGAACCCCTATCAATTGTTGAATTTGCACCTACTTCTACGTTATTTCCAATTAAAACGCGTCCAAGATGAGGAAATTTGTAAACGCCTTTTTTATCAAAATCAAACCCAAAACCAGTTGTACCCAATCTAACGCCAGAATATATAATACAGTTTTTACCAATAATTGAAAAATCAATAGAACAGTTTGAACCGATTATTGAGCCATTACCAATCTTTACATTATCACCTATGACTGTATTTGGGCCAACTTTAACTTTTGATCCAATTTTAACTCCATTCCCTAAAACAACTCCTTTCCCTATAACAGCGTTTTCAGAAATGTTATTCTTTTCTTTTGTCTTATAATTATTTTCATAAAGGGTTGTTAAAATATGTGAAAAAGTTTTCCGAGGCAATTTTGAAAAAATTATTGAGGCTTTATTATTAACAAATGATTGATAATTTGGATGCAGAATAATATATCTAGACTTTGTTTTTTTCAAATCATTTATATACTTTGTATTTTCAAAAAAAGTAATATCGTTAAGATCACTACATTTTAATGAATTTACTGATTTTATTTCTTTATCTTTAATTAATCTTAATGATAAAATTTCATCACCATAAGCATTTTTAATAATTTCATATAGTTTAGAAAAAAATATCTTTTTTATAGGACCATAAAATTCACTATCAACATTCATTTTTGAGACACATATTTAGTTTTTGAAAAACATATTTTTAAAATCAAAACTCAAATCTTTTAAATTTAATTCTTTTAAGACATCCTTAGTTATATCAATTGAATTTGAATTATAAAATGTTGAGTCTGACTTTAAAACAATATCAATATTCTTTTCTAACGATAATTTTTGAACAATTCTCTCAATTGTATTTATAATTTGCTGATTAAAGTTCTGTTGGCTTTGTTCAAGTTCTTGTCTGCTTTTTTGAACTATTCCTTGTATATTCTCTAATTTTTTTTCAAATTCTTTAACTAATTCTTTAAATTCAATTTCATTTACTTCTTCTCTTTTAATATTCAATAATCTTTCAGCCTCACGTAATGCTTTTTCTTCTTCATTAATATTTTTTTGAAAAATTTCTCTACCTCGATCTAATGTTTTTTGAAATTCTATAGACGGTTCAGAATTTTTTAAAATATATTGAATGTCAATTACTACAATGTTTAATGGTTCTTTCTTTTCATCAGCAAGAGATAAATTAAATAGAAAAATAGTTGAAAAAAATATTGGAAAGAATGAAATTTTAATAAACATTATTTACAATACTAAAAGCTTGAGCCAATTCGAAACTCAAATTTCCTTAATTGATCAAATGATTCCTTTTTTAATGCATCAGCCCATGTAAATGATAAAGGACCTATAGGAGTTTCCCATAAAAAACCGTATCCAAAAGTTAATCTTAAACTTTTAGTATCTGTTGTAACATCATAATTTGAAGCTGTATCATCAACACCCCATAAGGAACCATAGTCAGAAAACAGGGTCCATTTGATTCCTGTTTCCCTGGGCATGCCAATGCCAGATCTCATAGAAAACCTTCCTGAGTAATAATTATTTCCACCCACAGCTGATGAAGAAGAGCTGTTACCCTCGCGTGGTCCAATTCCAGAGCTTTCAAAACCTCGTATTTTTCTTCCTCCAATAAAAAATCTACTTGATTTAGAAACATTTTGATCCAAACCTTCTATATTTCCAATTTCTGCCTTAGCTCCTAAAACAATATCTGTATAGTCATATTTGTAATGATAACTTCCACTCAAAATAGATCTTAAATAGTTTACGTCTCCTCCAATTCCTGCAAACTCTTCAGAAAGTTTATAATAATAACCAGAAGTTGGGTTGAACCTATTATCTCTATTGTCTTTTGAAAAAGAATATCCTAAAGATGATAGAACTTTACCACCATCAGAATCAATTTTTACATTGCTATCATCTAACGTCATTGTCTCCACAGACTGAAGGGAGTAAGTGTATTTATGATAAAAGTTATTTGCTGAAGTAAAACCTGCACCTGCAGAAAATCCATAAGAGTTAACTCTTTGGTTGGATTCAGAATTAGTGTAACTATCATTAAACAGATCGAAACTTCCTATTAAATTCCTATCCAAAAAGTAAGGTTGGGTTAAACCTAGTGAAAAATTTCTTCTATTATCAGATAAAGAAAAACCAAATTTAGCTCTTTGCCCTTTACCTAAAAAGTTTTTTTCAGAAATCCCAAATGTTGTGCTTAATTCATCAAAAGTTGAATACGCAAGACCAAGAGAAATATCTCCTGTTGCCTGCTCTTCAACATCTATATTTAAAATTGCTTGATTTTCTTTAGAACCAGGCAAAGTTTTAACAGAAACCTTCTTAAAAAAACCTAAATTTCTAATATTTCTTTCAGATTGTTGAATTTTTAGACTATTAAATGGATCACCCTCTACTAATTCTATCTCACGTCTTATAACCCGATCTAGTGTTCTGATGTTTCCAGTAATTTCAATAAGTTCAATATAATTTTTGTTACCTTCATCAATATTTAAAATAATATCAATTGATTTTTCAACTTCATTAATTTGAAAGTTAGGATTAATTTGAGAAAAGGCAAATCCAAAACTTGAAATCTTTTTATTAATGTTTTTGATACCTTTCTCTAATCTCTTAACGTTATACCAATCACCATCATTAATTGGAATGTCGTCTCTCAAGTCATCAACAGAAAGATTAGAAAAACTAGTTTTTAATTGGATTGAAGAAACACGATGACGTTCGCCTTCATTAATTACGAAAACAACTGAAAAACCACTACCATCAGGTAGCAAATCTCCTTGCTTCCTTAGAATTTGGAATTTTATATAACCCCTGGTAAAATAAAATTCGCGCAAAAGACTTGCATCAATTTTTAGCCTTTCTTCATTATAATTGTCTGATGATGTTATAAACCTCCACCATGCTGACTGTTTTGTAGATATTATATTTTTCAATGTTCTATCAGAAAAAACATTATTACCAATAAAACTGATACTTTTAACTGTATAAAGAGGGCCATCAGATATTTCAAAGACTAAATTAACTCTGTTGTCATTAAGTTTTACGTATCGAGGATTGACTTTGGCACCATATCTTCCTTCGCTTTTATAAAGTTCTTTTATTTTATCTGTAGCATTTGAAACGACCTGCCTTGAAAAAACTTCTCTTTCTCTAATTTCAATGATTTCTGATAAAATTTCATCAGAAAATCTTTTATTTCCCTCAAAAGCAATCTTATTAATTGTAGCATTTTCATCCAAATTAATTTCGAAAACACCATTATTTTCTGTGATTGATACATTTTTGAAAAAGCCTGTTTTATACAATTCACTAAGCGTAAACTCAATAGTTTCAGAATTAAATGAACCTCCTTCAGAAATTGAAATAATTGCCCTGACTGTTTCACTATCCACTCTCTGATTGCCAATTATATTAATCTCTTTAATGACTTCATCAGCTTTTAATGAACTTAATGAAGATAACAAAAATAAAAACACTAATAAAAAGACATTTAATATATATTTAATTTTATATTGAAGCATAATAAATAAACTTTATTTTTCAGTTAAATAATAAAAGCTCTTTTTAATATAAATCTTTATGACATTAAAAGTCAAAAATAACGATTTAAATCAATAAATGTTATCATAATCATTAAAGCTAAAATTAAACTTAAACCTAATCTCAATAAAAAATATTGAGTTTTTTCTGGAAGAGGTCGTCTAAAAATTATTTCAATTAAATACAGAATCATATGCCCACCATCTAAAGCTGGAATAGGCAAAAGGTTTATTAAAGCTAAATTAACAGATATTAATGCTCCAAAATACAAAAGTGACATCCAGCCACTCATTAGTGCTTGACCAGAAAGTTCCGCAATTCTAATTGGTCCTCCCACTTCACCCTTTTGAACATTGCCTGAAAAAATCCTGACAAGTCCTCTAATCATTGACTTAACTAAATCTATTGTATCAATAAATGAATAAAAAATAGATTCGCTAAATCCATACTTTTTTAAACTACCACTTTTAAAAACAACACCTATTTGGCCAATATTTAATTCAAGTTCTTCAGACCAAACTGATTGAGGCGTAATATAAAGTTCTTTAATTAAATTGTTTCTAGAAATTTCTATAATTAACTCTTTGCCAGGATTCTCCATAACTATTTGGCGAACTTTAAAGAAATCATTAACTTTTACTTTATTAATTGAAAGAATCTGATCTTCTGGCAATAATCCTGCTTGTTCTGCAGCAGAATTTTCAACTACAGAACTTATAGTTGAAGGTATTTCATACTTTCCTAAAAATAAGTATATGCTAGCAATTATGAACACTGTTAAAAATATATTTGCTAATGGGCCAGCTAGAACAATCAAAAACCTTTGCCAAGATTTAGCATTATTAAAGTCACCAATTTTAAAATCAGCTTTCTCAGACTTAGATTTAATTATAAAATCGCCTTGCATTTTTACAAAGCCACCAATAGGTATAATGGCAAATTGCCATCTTGTTCCATATTTATCTATTTTAGAAAACAAAGACGGACCAAAACCTACTGAAAAAATTTCAACATTAACATTAAATTTTCTAGCAGCAAAAAAATGTCCCAATTCATGAATGAAAACAATTGGTGTTAAAACTATCAAAAAAGATAAGAACGAAATAATAATGCTAAATTCCATAATTTAATTAAACTAACTTAGAAATCATTTTTCTAGAAATGTCTCTTGCAACCTTATCAATTTGAAAAACCTCATCAATAGATTGTGGATCTCCATTCTCACATTGAGTGATTACTTCATCAACTAAATCAAAAATTGAACAGAAAGAAATTCTTTTTCTTAAAAAAAATTTAACAGCTATTTCATTTGCTGCATTTAACATTGTAGTAGCAATAAATCCTTTATTTAAAGACTTTCTAGCAAAAGTAATTGATGGAAAAATTTTATCATTCACCGGGTAAAAATTTAATTGAGATAATTCTGGAAATTTAAAATTTGATTTTTTTCTGGTTGGAAAATTTAATGCATTAAAAATAGGTATTCTCATGTCTGTGTCAGAAATATATGAAAATACAGACCCATCGTTAAGGTGAATCATACCATGCACCATTGCCTCTGGATGAACCAGAACATTAATTTTGTTATGTGGCAATGAAAATAAAATTGAAGCCTCAATTAATTCTAAAGCTTTATTCATAAGTGTAGCACTATCAATTGAGTTTTTAGGACCCATTTTCCATTTTGGATGTCTCAGTGCTTCTTTAGGACTTCTTCTTGATAATTCTTGATAATTATCACCTAAAAAGGGTCCCCCAGAAGCAGTAATTGTAATTTCTTGTATATCTTTAGATCTGATATTATTCATTAATTGAAATATTGCATTATGCTCTGAGTCTATAGGTATAATTTTAGATTTATAATCTAAACATTTTTTCATCAACAATGGGCCAGAAGATACTATAGATTCCTTATTAGCAATAGCAATAGTTGTCCCTGACTCAATAGCCGTTAATGTAGGAGCAAGTCCTGCAAAACCAGTAATACCGTTTATAATAATATCTACATTCATTGCGGCCAAGTTTTTTAAACCTTCAGAACCAAATAATAACTTAGAATCAAAATTATTTTTTAAAGATTTAAAATTGATACTTTCATCAGAAAAAGCTACATATTTTGGAGAAAATTTGTTAGAAATGTTAATCATTTTTGTTATATTATTATGTGCTGATACTCCAATAATTTTAAATAATTTGGGATGATCCTCCACAAGCTTTAAAGTATTTTCACCAATAGACCCAGTCGCACCTAATAAAATTATGTTTTTTCTTGTTGGGTGTTCCATAAAAATTTTAAATGTTGAGTTCTAAAAGATCAAAATAAAGAAATAAATACATTATTGGAAAACTAATTAATGCTCCATCCATTCTGTCTAATATACCACCATGACCAGGAATAATTGATCCACTGTCCTTATACCCACTTTTTCTTTTTACTGCTGATTCTAATAGATCACCCAACTGTGATGATATTGATATAATAAGTCCTATAACAATGCACATAATTAAACTAAAGCTTAGAGATAATAAATAAAAAGATAAAACACAAAAAACTATACTACCCAGAGAGCCAGACCAAGTTTTATTTGGACTAATAACTGGCAATATTTTCTTACCTCCAATAATATTACCTGAAAAATATGCTGAAACATCAGAAATTATAATTAATAGCATAATATAAAAAACAATTTTTGGATTTGAACCTGATAGAGATAGAACGGATAAAGCTGAAAGTAGAGTCAATGAGATCATAGAAATGGTAAGCCACATTCTAAATGCAAACCTCATGACAACCATCATAAATAATATTATTGATAAAAAAAGTAAAACAATATGGCTTGGATCATAAATAAAAATAATTATTGGTAACAAAGAAGATAAAATAAAACAAATTTTTTGAAATATTGATAATTTTTTAACTTTTAAATAGTTTATTAAATTAATTGTTTCATATATCATTCCCAAGTAAATTAAAATTAAAATAAAATTAAATAAAGCGCCTCCAATCCAAACAATCATCAGCAATGGGAGCATTATGAATGCTGATATTGTTCTGATGAAAAATTTTTTTAA
>MDSZ01086339.1_pt1 | contig 17339 bp, 15 predicted proteins | sample 811201 | NCBI WGS metagenome assembly MDSZ01 (sample SAMN05326647, study PRJNA326480) | marine metagenome | isolation source: seawater | place: Indian Ocean: North | collected 2010
CAGCCACCACCAAACAAATCATGTCCTAATGGGAACCCCAGAGTGTGGGCAACATATCCATCGGGAAGTCTTTTATCTGGCAACTGCCATAGCTCTTTGACGCCAATACCCCAAGACTGCGGATTCTTCCCGCTCATTAGATTAAATTTATTTATGAGCTTCTTCGTCAAGCTTCCTCTCGTGCCTTCACCTAAGAGAGTTAGCTTTGCAATAATATCTACGCCCTCTTCAAAATTTGATTTCTTATCTCCATTCTTATCTATTCCTCTATCACCAGTCCTAATTCCTAGAACTTTACTTGCATCATCATTGTATATCAAGTCAGATCCAGAGAAGCCTGCAAAAATATCGATCTCTCTCTCTTCACATTTTTTTTCAAGCCATCTCGTTAGCTTTCCAATTGATGTTATATAGCAGCCATGGTGACTCATTTGTGGTGGGATGTATGGTACTGACATTTTATTGTTTTTAGTCAGGTAGTACATATACTCTTTATTTACGGGAAACTCAAATGGGAAATCTTCATTTTTTAAATCGGGAAAGAGTTCATTTAATGATATTGGATCAACGACAGCTCCAGAAAGAGAGTGCGCTCCAACCTCCGCAGCTTTCTCTACAATTGCAATCGAAGCATTAATTTGATTTTCCTTAAATAGATTACTTAGGTGTATTGCACCAGCTAAAGAAGCTGGACCAGCCCCAACAAACAAGACATCAATTTCAAGGATTTCTCTTTCTTGATTATCCATTTAACTCTTTTATTGCAGAATTTAGTTTTGGAACTATTTCCATTATATCTCCAACGATTCCATAATCAGATAATTCGAATATAGGTGCATTCTTATCTTTATTAATTGCCATAATACAATTTGATCCTTTCATGCCAACAACATGTTGTATTGCACCTGAGATTCCAATTGCAAAATAGAGCTTTGGTGATACAATTTGACCGGAACTTCCTATCTGTAGAGAGTGACTTAACCAACCAGAGTCCACTATAGGTCTAGATGATGCAAGCTCTGCATTCAATAATTCGGCTAGCTCTTTAACCATTGGAAGATTCTCTTCTTTTCCAATTCCTCTTCCAACAGAAACAATAAAATCAGCTGAAGATAAATCAACACCACCATCACTTTCTTTAAACTTCTCTTCATTTATAATTTTGTTTTCAACTCCACTAAGGTCCAATGAACAGGTCTCGACATCTGTGCTTCCAGTGGATAATGAATCTAGCTTGTATGCACCAGATTGAAATGATACAATTGTTGTATCTGAATCAGTTGTTAAATCAACATTGATTTTATTCTGATAAAGAGACCTTGTAAAAGTAATATTGTCTCCGCTATCCATCCCAAGACAATCAGATATAAATGGCATATTGATTCTTGCGCTAAGTCGCGGCACCCAATCTCTTGTTTCATAAGTATGTCCAAAGAAGATAAAATTTGGATTATGAAGATTTACTAGTTGTTTGAAAACTTCAACAAAGTAAAGAGGGTTGTAGTTTTTAAGAGTTGAATCATCAATATGAATTACACTGTCAATATCATAATTGGATAATATATCCGCATCTTCTTTTGAGAATGTAATTGCGTGAACAGATGCACCTTTATTTAGTTTCAGCTCCTGCGCAGCAGCTAAAGCTTCTAATGATATGGGATTTATTTTACTATCTGTTGATTGTATATATGTAAATATTTTCATTTCAACCTCATTTTATATTGCTTTTACATCATCTTTAAGCACCTTAATAAGTTGCTCTACGATTGAATCTGTGTCCCCTTCAATAAACCTTGTTTCTTTTGATTTTTCAGGGATATAGGTTTTTATTGTTTCTGTTAGTGGAGTCAAATCTAAATTCATATCCGATACATTGATTGTATTTAAAGGTTTTTTCTTTGCTGACATAATTCCCTTTAAGGATGCGTATCTAGGCTTATTTAATCCTGATTGTATAGATAGTGAGGATGGTAATGTGAGCTCTGACCATTGAAACCAACCACTTTCAAGCTCTTTTTTTACTCTAATGGTATTATCACCCTTTAACTCAGTTCCTACTACTAAAGATGCATGTGTCATATTTAGTAATTCTGATATAAGTATTCCAATCTGTGAATGCCCATCATCATCAGATTGCAATCCAGATAGTATTAAATCAAACTCTTCATCTTTAATCGCTGAAGAAATAATTTTAGCGGTATTGAGTGGATCAAATGATGTAGAGTCACTTTTAATATGTATCGCTTGATCAGCACCTTTAGCAAGTGCCTCTTTAAGTATTTGTGTTGAGCCGTCAGGACCGAGAGTGCAGACGCTAACTTCACAACTTGGATCATTATCTTTGAAGCTTAATGCTTCCTCAATAGCATAGGTGTCAGGCTCATTTGTACAATAAGTTATATTATCTCTAATAATTCCACTATTATCAGGCGATACCTTTATAACGGCATCTTCATTGGGGACCTGCTTAATAAGAACACAAATCTTCATAAGTACAACTTCCTTTTAATTTTCAATTAACCCTAAAAACCGACCAACTAGTCGGTTTTAAGTTAAAAATAATTATTTAAATAAAAAAATAATATAAATTCTTAGATTAAAGATTAATAAGAAATATTTATGATTAAACTCTACACTATAGCTATCATTGGAATACTCTCGGCATCTATTGATAATAATATTCTATATGAGTATGATTTTAGGCTTGAGCCACACCAAGAGTATAAAGCTGATAAAATATATACTTCTAAAGTTATTAATGGGCAGCCAAAAATAGATGGCTTGCTTAGTGATAATTGCTGGAATGCTTTTTATTCTTCATCTGATTCAGAGATTATTAATGATTTCATACAAGATGAGCCCAATAATCTATCTTCTCCTACTTTTGAAACTCAAGTTATAATTTCTCATGACAATGACTATATATATATAGCTGCAAGATTATTTGATTCGAACCCTTCAGAGATAATGTCTCAAATGTCCAGGAGGGATGATTGGGATTTGATGTCGTCCGATGCATTTTTAATAGAATTTGATAGTATGCATGATCATCAGACTAGTTATTTTTTTGCAGTAAACTCTTCAGGCGTGCAGCTTGATGGAGCTACTTACTTAGATTTTGATGATGATATTGAGTATAACGCTATATGGGAATCAGGAGTTAGTATTCATGGAGATGGATGGAGTCTGGAAATGAAGATTCCATTTAAAATGTTAAATATTACTCAAATTAAAAATCCATGGGGGATGAATATCCATAGAAGTATACCTAGATTCCATGAGTATAATAGCTGGGTTACTTTTCCTAGAGATATATCTGGAGTTGCATCTCAATTTGGGCATATCTTTGGCTTTGAACAGATTGATATTAGAACTCCTATAGAAGTAAAGCCATATATTATCACTGGGAGACATCTTGCAAATAATAATTTGCTTAAAGATGATCAGCTCTATGGTGATATTCTTAATAAAGAAAAACATCTACACAACCATAATAATATAGGTCTTGATCTTAAGTATAGAATATCCTCAGCAAGCTCAGCCGATATCGCTATCAATCCAGACTTTGGGCAAGTTGAGATGGATCCTGAGTATATTAACTTATCTTATTATGAGATTTATCTACCTGAGAAAAGACAGTTTTTCAGTGAAATAGGTAGCATATTTAACACTCCTGTTGAATTGCTGTACTCTAGAAGGATAGGTTCTGATGATCAATTTGGAAATAGTCAAAGAATAAATTTGGCATCTAAAATTAAGGGAAATACTAAATCTGGATTTGAGTATGGCGCATTCATTTCTAATACAGGACCTGATAGTCTGGACTTTGATATCTTAGATGATGATGGTATTGATTATAATGCGTACAGATTGGCTCGCAATCATAATATTTTTAATGTACCAATGTATACTGGATTGACTAAATTAAGTTACGATGGCATAATAAGTACCTGGTCAATTGATAATAGTATCTATGCATTTAACGATAATCTCATTATTGATTATCAATATATATCTCAAAATAAAGCTTCATCAAATTTTGGCCACTACTTCGACATATCTTACTTTTCACCTTTCCCCATTTTTTTTAACATTACCAGTGAGCATTATGGTAAAAATCTTGATTTAAATAAAATGGGTTTTTTATATAGAAATAATTTGCAGTCAACAGATTTTAATATTGGATTTAAAAACAGAGCAAAGCGTTTATCCTTTGTTCGAAAGTTTAAAATTGATATTGATAGAAGTATTCATAGAAATCTCAATCAATTGAAGTTAAAAGATGATTTGGGATTAAAACTTTCTCTATATTTTTCAAATTATAGCAAGGCTGTTTTTGGATATTCTTTAAAATATGAATCTTATGATGATTATTATATGTATGATTATGAGATTCAAACACTTGGACCGCCTTTCTTGAAGCCAGAAGTAGAGCAATTTTATTTTGTGTATAAGACAGATTATAGTAATAAATATATATTAAATCTAGGTTTTGAACTAGGTGAGAGTATCAATAAAGATTATTTAATTGATTCTAGATTAGAATTAACCTCTAAAATATCTGAAAAAAATATACTTAAGCTATCTGTTGAAAGCACTTTAATTAATAATAAGTATCATTTCCTTGAATCTGTTATTAATGATATTAACCCAACCACAGAAGATAGTATAGAGCATATATTCGCATCTATAAAGGGTTGGGAAACGCGGTATGGAGTTAGGTATGAACAGTATTTATCTAGCAAGCTAAGCCTTCAATTTTATTCAGAGTACTTTCAACGATTCATCAAATATGGTGATTATAAGCTATGGAAATATGATGAGCGTTGGCCTGTAGAGAGTATGTTTATTACAGGGGGCTCTAATCCCAATGGAAGCTTTTTACCTCTCTATACTGATGGAAATCTAGCTCCAGAGATAGAAGAGGATGAAAATGGTGATGTATTAGTCCAGCAATATCTGAACCCCAATTATTATGTGGGCTTTTATCCTCGGTACTCTAGTATAAATTTTAATTTGTCATTAAAGTACGAATATCGATTAGGATCTGAGTTTTATTTTGTATATACACTCTCAAAATCTGTAAATGGAATGATATTCTCTAATATTAGGGATTTTATATTAAACACTAATTTAGATGATTGGACTGAAGAGTATTACAACTCTGCATTTTATATAAAATGTAGCTATTGGTTTGATCTATAATCTATTATCTTCTTTCAAATATTGTAACAGCGCTACAGGGCTCTCCATATAATATTTGCTGTGCATGGTCTACTAAATTAGCGGTAATAACCAAGTAAGACCAGGTGGGAACAGGTACGGAGCTGCAGCCTTTAATCATAACCTTTTTACCTTTATACATAGACCAATCAATAGAGTTTACTTTTTTTCTAAAACCAACCTCTTTAAGCATTCCATCATTTAAGAAATCATCAAGATATATAGTTTCCATTAGTTCTTACCCCTCATCCTCGATTGGCGCCTCACCGAACCCAAGTTTTTCTCTTGCTTCATTGTTCATTAATGTTGGATTCCATGGGGGGTCAAATGTCATATTAACATTTACTGAATTAATTTTTTGATTCTTCATTAACTTTGTTCTGATGTCATCTGCCATATATTCTCCCATTGTACATCCAGGGGTAGTGAGAGTCATTGTAATGCTCACATTTGACTTTTCATTATCTGCATCAGTTATAGTGATGTCATATATTAATCCCAAGCTCCATAAATCAACGGGAATTTCAGGATCATGGCATTGTTTGAGAACATCAATTACTTCATTTTCATCTATCATAATAACTCCATTAGTTTTTCATGTTAGTTATAACTTCTAAAATATGTTCTGCTGCAATATCAAGCTCATCCCTTGTATTAAATTTACCTATACCTATTCTAATTGTTGAATGTATTAATGACGTGCTAAGGCCTATAGCTTTAAGTACATGAGAGGGCTCTGGAGATGCGCTAGTGCAAGCTGATCCACTTGATACAGCAATTTTAGTTAGTCTTTTTATTAATGATTTCCCCCCTAAGCTAGGAAAGGATATATTTAAATTTCCTGCAATCCTATTATCTATATCTCCATTAATAATTAGCGCAGGATATTTGTCTTGTAGTTTTTTTAAAAATATATTTTGAAGGATATCTATATTTGCTATATCTTGATTCATATTCTTTCGAGCTATTTCACACGCTTCTCCAAAGCCAACAATATTATGAAGTGCTAGTGTGCCAGGTCTAAGTCCACGCTCATGACCACCTCCAAAAATAATTGGTGAGATTCTATCCTTCATTGTTTTACGGTTTATGTATAAACATCCGACTCCCTTGGGGCCATATATTTTATGTGAAGAAAAGGATATCATATCGATTTTAGTATTACGGACATCAATATTTATTTTTCCAAGTGCCTGAGCTGCATCTACATGAAGTGTAATATTTTTTTCTTTACATATTTGAGATATATCGTCTATTGGCTGTATTACTCCTATTTCATTGTTTGCAAGCATTATAGAAATTAATTTTGTTTTATTAGTGATGGAATCCTTTAGCTCATCAATATCTATCATTCCATTTTTATTAACATTAAGGTAAGTTGTTGATGTTCCATTTTTACTTGCATAATCAAATACATCAAGTATGGATTTATGCTCTGTTATAGCTGTTATAGCATGTTTTTGCTCTTTCTTATTTTTATTCAGTACACCAAGTATAGATATATTGTTTGATTCGGTAGCTCCAGATGTAAATATTATTTCATTAGGGGAACAATTAATTAATTTAGATATTTGTTCTCTTGACTTGTTGATTGAGTCATTAGCCTCCCATCCAAAAGGATGTTCAGTGCTTGATGGATTTCCATAATGATCTGTTAAGAATGGAATAATCTTATCAAGAACTCTTTTATCTATTTTAGTTGTTGAATTATTATCTAGATATATTGGTTTCACATTAATTTTTTGATGATGGAGTAAATAGACTCAAAGTAGGAATATTAATCTTAAATAGATTATTGTTTGCATCTTTCATTTCATACCAACCATTCATCATGCCAAACTCAGTGGGCAATGGGCAAAAGCTTCTATACTTAAATGTTTTTCCATGTAAGATGATTGGTTGCACTCCTACTACACCTTTACCATTGACTGTATTAATGCAGCCATTCCCATCGGTTATCTCCCAGTGTCGATTAAGCAGCTTAATCTCAGTATTAGTTTTATTAATTATTTCTATATTGTAGGAAAATAAAAATAAAGGGATGCTGGGGTCAGATTTCTCCTTTATATATTCTACTTTAGAGGTTATATCTACATTCTTCATTGAACTCTAATATTTTTATCTGATGTCATATCTTCTATTTTTCCAATTTTCATAGAATAACAATTAGCCTCTAGAAGCATTTTGTTTAGTTTTTCAGCTTTATCATGAGGTGCACTGATTAATAGCCCTCCAGATGTTTGTGCATCTGCAATTAGGTACTTCTGAGCTTGATTGATATTCTCTGAAAATAACACGGAATCTTTAACAAAGTCATAATTACGCTTTGTTCCTCCTGGAATGATGTCTTCATATGCAAGCTTTCTTGCCCCATCGATGAAATCTATTGAATCAAAATCTATCTGAGCACTCACCTTGGATGCTTTTGTCATTTCAAGTAGATGGCCAAGCAATCCATATCCAGTTATATCTGTACATGCATTAACACCAACTTTCATCATAATATCTGCTGCATTCTTATTAAGAGAAGTCATTATACTAACTGCATTACTAATCATTTTCTTACTGGCAAGTCCTTTTTTTATAGCTGTTGATATAATTCCTAAGCCAAGTGGCTTAGTCAGCAAAAGAATATCTCCAGGCTGTGCATTTGAATTTGGACATACTTTTTGATTAACTCTTCCAGTGACAACCATACCATATTTAGGCTCTTTGTCTTTTATGCTATGTCCACCAAGTATAGGTATCCCAGCTTTTCTAGCTATGTTTGCACCACCTTCTAATATTTTTGTCAATACTTCCATAGGTAAATCATCTGAGGGGAATGCTACAATATTAAGAGCAAATAGTGGTTGCCCTCCCATGGCATAGATGTCAGACAGTGAATTTGCAGCAGCTATTCTACCGAAGTCATAGGGGTCATCTACGATAGGGGTGAAGAAATCAACGGTTTGAAGTATGGTCGTATCACCCAACTTAAAGGCAGAAGCATCATCAAATGAACTAAAATCTATTTTAATAGCATCATTATCAATAGTGTTTAAATTTCTCAGAACCTGAGAAAGGTCTTTTGGAGAAAGTTTGCATGCTCAACCTGCACCAGTACTAAATTTTGTAAGTTTAATTTCATCTCTCATAATGATAATTTAATATCATTAAGCTAATTTTCATATTAGCTAAAAAATAAATATTTTTTTTGGGTACTTCATATATAATGAGGTAATTTATGGCACAAATAATTAGAAGAATATTTTGACGGCACAACAAAAAAAGACAGTAGAAGAATTAGACTCAGTTGTAATAAGGTTCGCTGGCGATTCTGGCGATGGTATGCAACTAACAGGTGGCCAATTCACAGAGAATACTGCAATAGTTGGAAATGATTTAACAACTCTCCCAGATTACCCAGCTGAAATCCGCGCACCAGCCGGCTCCCTATTCGGTGTAAGTTCATTTCAATTAAAATTTAGTAATGATGAGGTTCATACTCCCATGGGAGATCCGGATGTCCTTGTTGCGATGAACCCAGCTGCTCTTAAAGTACATCTTAGCAGTTTATCTAAAGGTGGAACGCTTATCGTCAATACAGCTAATTTTACACCTAAAAATTTAAAAATGGCTGAGTACGAGGATGACCCATTAGAGGACCAATCAATTCTAGATGCATATCGTGTATTAAAAATTGATATGACTCAAATGGTATACAATACGCTTGAAGACATGGGATTACCATCAAAGACCATGGCGAGGTCAACTAATATGTTTGCATTGGGTTTTCTATATTGGCTTTATGATAGAGATATGCAATCTTCTTTAGATCATTTTAAGAAGAAGTTTAAAAATAAACCTGAAATAATAGAGGCTAATACTAGGGCACTAAAGGCTGGTTTTTATTATGGAGAAACCATTGAAGCGGTAAAGACAACCTATAGGGTTGCAAAAGCTAAGTTCGAGAAAGGAACATATCGGAATATTATGGGTAATCATGCGCTTTCTTTGGGGTTATTAGCTGCATCAGAAAAATCAGGCTTAAATTTATTCTTTGGTGGTTATCCTATTACGCCGGCAAGTGACATATTACATTATTTATCTAATTATAAAAATTTTGGAGTTAAAACTTTTCAAGCTGAAGATGAAATAGCAGGTATTTGCAGCGTGCTAGGTGCATCATTTTGTGGTGATCTTGCAGTTACAGCTAGCAGTGGTCCGGGTATTGCTTTGAAAGGCGAGGCTATGGGCTTAGGAGTGATAACCGAACTTCCATTAGTTGTTATCAATATCCAAAGGGGTGGCCCTTCGACTGGATTGCCTACAAAAACAGAACAGTCTGACTTGAACCAAGCGATGTTTGGAAGAAATGGTGAGGCTCCAATGCCTATAGTAGCTGCTCAATCTCCTTCAGATTGTTTTTATGCAGCCTTTGAAGCCTGCAAGATTGCTTTAGAATATATGATTCCGGTAGTACTTCTATCTGATGGCTATATTGCAAATGGATCAGAGCCATGGAAAATTCCATCTATGGATGACTTGCCTGATATTTGTCCAAGAAAAGTTAATAATAAAGAAAAATTTATGCCATACAACCATGATAATGACAAACTATCTAGACCTTGGGCTATTCCAGGAACTCCCGGATTTGAGCATCGAATAGGTGGACTTGAAAAATCGGATAATACAGGGCATGTCAGCTATGATAAGGATAATCATAGTCACATGGTTAACCTTAGGAAGAAGAAAGTTGATGTGATTGCTGATTCATTTGGAAGTATCGATATCTATGGAGAAGAGAAAGGTGATGTTTTAGTTTTAGGTTGGGGTGGAACATATGGCGCTATTAAATCTGCAGTCAAAAAAGCTCAGAATGAAAATAAGGCTGTCAGTCAAATTCATATTAGAAATATTAGTCCACTTCCATCTGACTTGAAAGAAAAAATATCAAACTTTAAATCTGTTTTAATCCCTGAGCTAAACCTAGGGCAATTAAATAAGGTGATAAGGTCAGAGTATTTAGTAGATACTGTACCGCTAAATAAGGTTGAAGGACAACCATTTACTCCATCTGAAATTTATTCAAAAATAAGTGATTTATTAGAGGGGTAGATATGTCTGAAGTGATTGATTCAAAACAAGGACTTAAGAAGAAAGATTTTGTATCTGATCAGGATATTAGATGGTGTCCAGGTTGTGGAGACTATGCAATACTTGCACAGGTTCAGAAAGTTTTTCCAGAGCTAGGAATTCCTAAAGAAAAATTTCTTGTTATATCTGGGATAGGGTGCTCAAGTCGCTTTCCTTACTATATGAATACATATGGATTTCATACTATACATGGTAGAGCTCCTGCAGTAGCAACTGGGGCAAAATTAGCTAATCCTGATTTATCTATTTGGATGGTTACGGGTGATGGTGATGCGACGAGCATAGGTGGTAATCACTTAATCCATATTCTAAGAAGAAATTTAAATATTAATATTATGATGTTTAACAATAGAATATATGGCTTAACAAAGGGACAGTATTCGCCTACATCTGAATTAGGGAAAAAAACCAAATCAACGCCTATGGGTTCTTTAGATCATCCATTTAATCCTCTTTCATTAGCATTAGGTGCAGGTGCAACTTTTGTAGCAAGAAGTTTAGATAGAGAGTCTAAGCACTTGGGACAGATGCTCAGAGAATGTAATGGCCACAAAGGAACTTCATTTATAGATATATATCAGAATTGCAATATTTTTAATGATGGGGCCTTTTCAGATTTAACTAACCGAGAGACTAGGCATGATGCTCTAATATTTTTAGATGAGGGCCAACCAATGTTATTTGGGAAAAGAAAAGATAAAGGGCTAATACTAGATGGATCTAAAATCAAAGTTGTTAGCTTAGAGGAAGGCTTTTCTGTAGATGATGTCTTAGTACATGACCCATCAAATAAATCTTTATCTTTTTACCTTAGTGAAATTACATTAATACCGGAACTACCTACTCCAGTAGGCGTTCTTTATAAGGAAGATAAGCTAACTTATGATGAAATGATGGTAGCGCAAATCAACCAGGCTATTGAACAGAAAGGAAAAGGAAACTTAGACGAGTTGTTAAATTCTGGTCAGACCTGGAAAGTCTCATAATCTGTATTTCTTAATTCAAAAGAGGTAGCTATGCGAAAAGAAAAAGACTCGATGGGTGAAGTCCTTGTTCCTGAAGATGCTTATTATGGAGCACAAACAAAGAGAGCTTTAGATAATTTCCCTATAAGTAGTAGAAAGATTCCTTCAATTTTAATTAAATCCCTTGGAATAATAAAAAAGTGTGCTGCTATAGTTAATCACGAGCTTAATCGTTTGGATTCTAACTTAAAAGATGCAATTGTAGCGGCTAGTGATGAGGTAATATCAGGTAGGTTAAATAGTGAATTCGTAGTTGATATATATCAAACTGGTTCAGGGACATCTTCTAATATGAATACAAATGAAGTAATTGCAAATAGAGCAAATGAGTTATTAGGATATAGTTTAGGTTCAAAAGAGCCAGTTCACCCTAATGATCATGTCAATTTAGGACAATCAAGCAATGACACATTTCCTTCTTCTATTAATATCGCAATTTGCTTAAGTTTAAAATCAAAGTTATTTCCAGCGTTAAATAAACTAGAAAAAACTTTAGATCAGAAAGTAGATGAATTTGACGATATAATTAAAATTGGTAGAACACACCTTCAAGATGCAACTCCAATTAGTTTAGGGCAGGAATTTTCAGGATATTCTTCTGCAGTAAACAATTCAATAAGCAGAATTAAAGATTCTATGCATTATATCCAAAATTTACCTCAAGGTGGGACAGCTGTTGGTACTGGCATTAATACTCACCCTAAGTTTGGTGATAGTATAGCAAAAGAAATTTCTAAAGTCACTGGAATCGACTTTAGGGAGGCCGATAATCATTTTGAAGCTCAATCGACTCAAGATGCTGTTTTGTTTACTTCTTCATCATTAAGAAGTTTAGCTGTTTCTTTATCAAAAATTTCAAATGATATTAGATTTTTAGGCTCTGGACCAAGAGCGGGGATAGGAGAATTAATCATTCCGTCTGTACAGCCAGGATCTTCAATAATGCCTGGAAAGGTCAATCCAGTTATGTGTGAATCTTTAATTCAAGTTTGTGCTCAAGTGATTGCTAATGATCATGCAGTTTTACTAGGCGCACAAGGTAGTTTTTTTGAGTTAAATGTTATGATGCCCTTAATTGCAAGTAATATACTTGAATCAATAGAAATTTTATCTAAAGGAGTTGATGCTTTTAATAATAATTTATTAAAAGGCTTAAAAGCAGATAAAGAGATTTGTAATGGATATATTGAAGGCAGCTTAGCTATGTGCACAAGTCTTGTCCCAGCCATAGGATACGATAAAGCTGCTGAAGTTGCTTATAAGGCATATAAGAATAATAAGACAGTAAGAGAAGTTGTGTTAGAAGATAAATTGCTATCTAATGAAGAAGTTGATAGGTTATTAGATTATGAAAGTATGATTAAGCCTAAAGCATAAAATGTCTAATCAAAATATCGATGCTAGATTAATTTCTTGGAGGAAAGTTTTTTTACATACTTTCCTCTTTTTATTTACTGGTTCATCATTTTTGATTGCTTTCATGTTTTATCTATCAAAAGACCTACCATCTATTGATGAATTGAAAAGCTTCAGTCCAGAGCAAATTTCAAAAATTATCAGTTCTGATAATAAAGTTATACATAAGCTACAGGCTTTAAAAAAGAGAGAAGTAGTTAAAATTGGTGAAGTTCCTGATGATTTAATTTCTGGATTGTTATCTATGGAAGATAAGAATTTTTATAATCATTCTGGATTTAGTTTTAAATCAACATTAAGAGCTGCACTAATAAATATTTTCACATTTAGTTATAAACAAGGAGCAAGCACCCTTACTCAGCAATTAGCAAGGAGCATGTATGATAAATCCATAAAGTGGAATGATAGATCTATTTTACGTAAAATTCGAGAATTAATCACGGCTCTTAAAATCGAACAAGCATATACAAAATCAGAAATATTAGAGCTGTATTTAAATTCAGTATTTTTAGGGCATGGAAGATATGGAGTAGAGTCTGCTTCACAACTTTACTTTGATAAAAATGTATCTGAATTAGATGTAGATGAATGTGCAATGATAGTTGGTCTTCTTCCAGCTCCTAATTATTATACTCCTTTTCGAAGTATAAGTCGAGCAAATAAAAGGAAATCTCTTGTCTTAAAAGTAATGCATGAAAATCAATTACTAGATTTATATGATTTTACATTTTATAGAGATAAAAATCTACAGATAGCAAGTAGAGAAATAGAAAATTATTCTGGAATCGCACCATATTTTAATGAGTATATAAGAAAAGAACTTGAAAAAATTGATCAAGAACTTGGAGTAGATATATATAGAGGTGGCTTAAAAATTAAGACGACTCTAGATACTAAAGTCCAAGCAGCTTTAGAGAAAGCTTTTGAGAAGCATATGAAGAAGAATCAAGAAATTCTTAATAAAGAATTTTTAGAAAGCCCATCAAAATTAAAGAAGGCTCTAGAAGGCGTTGATTTCGATTTAGATGAAATAAAAAGAATCCTTTCTGAAAATGATACAATCCCTAGGCTATTAAGAGATAGGTTTCTAGTTCAAGGTGCAGTTGTTGCACTAGATCCAAGCACTGGAAATATATTAGGTATGATTGGGGGTAGACAAGAGAAAGAATATCTAGATTTACATGGTTTTAATAGGGCAACGCAAGCTAAAAGGCAGCCTGGATCTATCTTTAAACCTTTTATCTATATGGCAGCATTAAATAAAGGATACACTCCAAGGACTCAACTATTAAACCAGCCTCTTGTAGTTTTTATAGATGATACAACTAGATGGAATCCCCAGAATCATGATGGCTCTACAGGTTTACTAACTACACTTAGATATGGATTAAAAAAATCTCTAAATTTAATCTCCGTTAGGATTGTTCAGGAATTAGTTAGTCCTAGAGATGTAGTTAAGACTGCTAAGTTATTTAATTTAAGTACTAAAATTGATGCTGTACCAGCTATTGCGCTTGGTGTCTCTGATGTAATCCCAATTGAAATAACTTCAGCCTATTCAGCATTCTCAAATTATGGAATATACAATTCTCCATTATCAATTTTTGAGATAGAGGATCAACATGGACGTGTTATTAAACGTTATATGCCCGATCAGATTGAAGTTGTTGATGAATCATTAAATTATTTGACATTAGATATGATGAAAGATGTAATTGACTCTGGCACTGGAGGAAGTATTAGATGGAAATATAAATTTAAATCTCCTATGGCTGGAAAAACAGGTACAACAAACAATAAAACTGATGCCTGGTTTGTAGGTTTTACACCTGAAATTGCCATTGGAGTTTGGATTGGCATAGATGACCCATCTATACCTTTAGGTAGCAAACAATTTGGATCACGGGCAGCTCTCCCAATATTTGCAGATGCAATCAAAGAAATATATGATTTAGGATCTTTTCATTCTGCTGATAAGGTAGTATATCTTGATAAGAATGCTAATTGGAGTAAGCCAAATGATATCATTGAGGTTGATATATGCTCAGAAACCTTTGCTCTAGCTAGTAAATGGTGCAAGAAAGAAAAGGAAATTTATATTCATGATTATCAGCCTAAGAAAGTTTGTGAAGAGCATAGTAATGAAATATTTAGATTTAATAGAGATAAATAATCACTTTAAATTGGAGGATTGAATGAAAAGAAATATTGTTTTAAGTTTTCTTATTTTAGTTCTAATTGTTTCTTCAGGTTGTCAATCACGAGTCGTGTCACGTTTAACAGGCTCAGCATTGGAGTTAAAACTTCCAGAGGATTTTGAGAGACCAATTTCTTTCTCTACTGGACGAAAAAATGAGAAGGATTTATTCTATTGGTCTATAAGTGGAGAAATGAAAGTTAAAACTTATACAGATTGGGGAATAATGGAATCTGAAATAATATTTATTAATCAATAATTGATAAAGGATGCTATTATGAAAGTGAAAGTAGAGAAAAACTTCAATTTAGGATTAAGCTTAGGCATAGCACTTGCGGTAACTATTTCATGGTCAGCTTATAATAGTATTTTATGGGCTATTATACATGGAGCGCTAAACTGGATTTATGTCTTATATTATATTTTTACAGGCTAGGAGTTGTTAATTATAAAAAAAGCCTCTTTGTTACAAAGAGGCTTTTTAAAAGAATCAGGATTATAATTATTAGTTACAACCCCTAGCATTATTTGCTAGATGGATTTAGAGATTACTTAGGCACCACATTAGTCGCACAAGGACCTTTATCGCTAGATCCTTCCTCATAATCAACTGATTGCCCTTCCTTTAGTGTCTTAAATCCATCCATTTGAATTTCACTCATGTGAACGAATAAATCTTTTTCACCTTCAGATGGGGTTATAAAGCCATACCCCTTAGCATCATTAAACCACTTAACTGTTCCTTGTTTTACATCACTCATTGTACTTCCTTTACTTTGTTATTTATTACTACTACATATTACAATTTCTTGTAACAGATGCAATTCTACATCATTTATTATAATAATAAAAATATTTTTTATTGGGTGTTTAATTTTTTATATAATGGATTATAGTATGAAACTAACTAGCAAAATAATATCTTGGACGTTTAAATCTCCATCTAAATTAATATCTGCATCAATATTAAATTCGCCTACAAGGATATAGTTTACGCTGATAACTACATCAAATATATTAATTTCACCATCATTATTAACATCTCCAATCAATGATGGTGAAGATAATTCAAAACTTATTTCTTGACAATTTTCTAAGTTGTTTTGAGTGCACAATTTAATTGTATATACTTGACCATTCACTGTAGTCATATTAGATATATCTATATTATAATCTGTTATGTTAGATGTAGATGTAATATCACCATTTAAGATGATATTTTCATCTTCTAAAACTTGATATATATAGTTTTTTTGTGTCCATCCATGATTAAAAATAGATAAATTGATATCTTCATTTTCAGATATTTCATAGAGTGGATATGTCCCATTAATATTATTTATTGTAAATGAAAAAGAATTTGGGAAAATATGCGATACTCTCTGTGTCCTATATATACTTATACCATTTCCATTATTATACTGTGCTCTTAGATGCCATATAGTTTCATTATTATAATTTACTTCTACAACATTGCCAGTGCGGCCTGCTGATATTAGTGTATTACCATTTTCTAATCGGTCACATTCCCCTCTTGATCCAGTAAACATAGAATCTGGAAGGACATGCTCCCATAGGATGTAGGGCTCATTCTGATTATCGAATTCAATTTCAAGGCATCGTGAGAGCTCAGGATCTTGAAATCTAGCATTATCAAAGAAAATTAAATTACCAGTTGAGGTGAGCTGAGCAGAGTGTTGCTGCGAGAATCCAATTTCATTGTTGAAATCGGGACTCTCCATATAAGCAGGCTCTCCAAGATTCCAGTTAATCTCCTTTGTAGAATAATCTATAGATGTTATTCGTGATAAATTTCTTATTGATACGTAAACTGATTCCGTATTTTCATCATATAATATAGAGTTTGAATGCGTCCAATCAAGGTCAGATACGCCATTATAATTTTGAGCATATAAAGGATTATATTCTAGGGTACTTATTTCGTCAAATGTATTCCACTCCCAGACAACCTCACCTAATTGATTTATTTCTATATATCTATCCCCTTGCCATGGAACAGGGAAAAATGAAAATTGTAAATCACATTCAGTGGGGCAGGGATAATATTCAATTTCTGCATCAAGAATAAAATAGGTATTGTTGGTGCTTTTTGATATTTGATGGTGTACATCAAATTCATCAGGAGTTTCAAAAACAATGTCACTATCTAATGTGAACTCATAGCCTTTACCATATGAGAATCCAGTTAAATTTCCATTATCAAGTAATTCAGCTGAAATAATTGCAGAATTAAAAAAACTATATTTATCCGCGAACCAAATAATATTTCCATGTTTATCAATTGCTAGTGAATATCCTAAACTTTCAAAGTCCAATAC
>MDSZ01005701.1_pt1 | contig 17335 bp, 13 predicted proteins | sample 811201 | NCBI WGS metagenome assembly MDSZ01 (sample SAMN05326647, study PRJNA326480) | marine metagenome | isolation source: seawater | place: Indian Ocean: North | collected 2010
AGAGTTTAAGAAGTTAAAAATCGTCTCTTTTGGAATGAACAGAGGTGCAGATATACATTTAATTAGAATGTCAAAAATTAAAAATACCAATAGACTAGTTGTAAAGGTAAAAGAAAAAATTTTAATATTACAGGTTAAAAATATTAATATTTATAATACTTTGTCATCATTAGCATTACTAAATGAATTGAAATTAGATTTAAATAAAATTATTAAACCTTTTAAGAATTATGAACCAGTCGAGGGTCGAGGAAAAATTCATCAAATTAATAGGTATAATAAAAATTTTAAGTTAATTGATGAAAGTTATAATGCTAACCCACTATCAGTTAAAAATGCTATTAAGCAATTTAATTCTATTAAAAAAGAAAATTTTAAAAAATATTTATTACTAGGAGATATGCTTGAACTTGGTAAAAAATCAGAAATATTACATAAAGATTTATCAAAAGTTATTAACAGCTCAGATATAGATAAGGTGTTTATTAAAGGGATTAAAACAATTGTTACTTATAAAAATATTAAAAAAGCTAAAAGGGGAAATATTTTTCAACATGAAGAAGATGTAGATTTTACTTTAAATAATATTATAGCTAATAATGATTATTTAATGATTAAAGGATCGAACGCAACTGGTTTAAACAATTTAAGCAATAAAATAATTAAAGGACATTAATGCTATTTCATTTTTTTACATCTTTAGTTGATCAATATTCTTTTTTGAATGTTTTTAAATATTTAACTTTTAGAACTGGTTTATCTGTTATGACTTCTTTAGTGGTAGTCTTTTTAATTGGAGCTCCGTTAATCAAAATTTTTTCAGAAAAAATGATTACTGGTCCAATTAGACAAGATGGCCCGATAGATCATATAGTTAAAAAATCTGGAACTCCAACAATGGGCGGTGTGATAATAATTATTGGAATAATTTCTAGTACTTTACTTTGGTCAGATTTAACAAATATTTACGTTTGGATATTAATATTTGTATCTTTAAGTCTTGGAGGGTTAGGTTTATTAGATGATATATTAAAAATCAAATTAAAAAATTCAAGTGGTCTAAAATCAAGATACAAGTTTTTTGGCCAATTAATTATAAGTGTAATAGCTTTATTTTTATTAATCAAATATTCTAATCACGAATTTTTATACGATCTTTATTTTCCTTTTTTTAAAAATTTAATTTTAGACATGGGAATTTTTTTTATTCCTTTTGGTTTATTTGTAATTATAGGAGCCTCAAACGCTGTAAATTTGACAGACGGTCTTGATGGTTTAGCCACAGTTCCTGTAATGTTAGTAGCGTTATCTTTCACTTTAATTTCATATGTTGTTGGAAATACAATTTTTTCTGAGTACCTTCAAATCCAATATATCCCTGACGTTGGAGAGCTTTCAATTTTTTGCGGATCTATCGTAGGAGCTTGTTTAGGATTTCTCTGGTACAACGCCCCCCCCGCAAAAATATTTATGGGAGATACTGGCTCACTTTCTTTAGGAGGTTCGTTGGCAGCAATTGCAATAATTGTAAAACATGAAATTGTATTAGCTATAATAGGTGGTCTCTTTGTATTAGAAACAGTATCTGTGATTATTCAAGTAATTTCTTTCAAACTTACGGGGAAAAGAATTTTTAAGATGGCGCCCATTCACCATCATTTTGAAAAAAAAGGTTGGGCGGAGTCAACTATTGTCATTCGTTTTTGGATAATAGCTATAATATTAGCTTTAATAGGTTTAGCGACATTAAAACTTAGGTAATAGATGATCTCTATTAATAACTTTAAAAAACTATCTTTTTTTGTTTATGGACTAGGTTCTACAGGCCAATCAGTTGTTAATTTTTTTAAGAAGAATAAAATTAAAAAGTATCAAGTATGGGATGATAATAATAAGATCTTATATAAAAATAAAAGACCATCAAATCTTTATCATGCGCTTAATAGTGTAAATTATATTGTATTAAGCCCTGGGGTAAGTTTAAATAAAACTATTAACAAAAAAAAACTAAAAAAATTTGAAAAAAAAATTATTACAGATATAGATTTAATTTTCTTAATAAAAAAATACTATAAAACCATAGTTGTAACTGGTACAAACGGTAAGTCGACCACATGTAAAATTATTTCACATTTACTAAAACAAAAAAAAATTAAATCATTAATAGGCGGAAATATAGGTACACCGGTTTTAAACTTAGATACACAGAAAGATCATTTTTTAATTATCGAAGCATCATCTTTTCAACTTTCACACTCAAAATTTATACAGCCTGACTATGCACTTTTGCTAAACATAACAAATGACCATTTAGACTGGCATGGAAGCATGAAGAATTATATTAATTCAAAATTTAAAATTTTTAAACTACAAAATAACAATCAATATTCAATAGTAAATAAAAACTTAAGATCTACTTTTAAAAAGAAAAATTTAAATGGAAAATTGTTTTTCCCTAATAACCTTTATTACAAAAAAAATAAAAAAAAAATTAAAAATACTTACCTTTCATTAAATATAAATGACGAAAATATGTCTTTTGTTTTTACTCTTTCTAAAATTTTAGGCATGAGTGAAAAATCTTTTTTTAAATCATTAAACTCCTTCAAAGGCCTGCCACATAGATATGAATTATTTTTAAAAAAAAAAAATTGTCTATTTATCAATGACTCAAAAGCCACATCTTTTCAGTCAACTAAATTAGCTCTAAAAAATACTGAAAATATTTTCTGGATTGTAGGTGGTTTACCTAAAAAAAACGATAAAATTATTTTAAATGATTTAAAAAAAAATGTTTTAAAATGTTATATAATTGGAAATCATTTCAACTTTTTTAAGCAACAACTAAAAAATCAAATTAGTTGTCTTGTTACTAAAAATTTAAAGAATTCTATTATTCAGATTCTAAAAGATATTAAATCACAAGAAAATAAATATAACACAATATTATTAAGTCCAGCGTCAGCCTCTTATGATCAATTTTTAAATTTTGAAAACAGAGGAAATGAATTTAAAAGATTGTGTAATTTTTATGCAAGTAAATATATTTAAATTAAAATTAATTAATTATTGGCGTATTATTGACAAAAAAATTTTTCTTGGTTTTATAATTTTATTTTGTCTTGGTTTATTTTTTTCATTTTCTTCAACCTCATCATTAGCTGGTGAAAGATTAAATAAAGACTATTATTTTTTCTTTTCAAAACATTTTTTATTTACAATTTTGTCTTTGATAATAATGATTATAATCTCAATTATGGAAACAGAATTTTTAAAAAAAATTATAATACCGTTATTTATAATTTCTTTTATTTTTTTAGCCTTAGTTCCTTTCGTAGGTATTGAGGTAAAAGGTTCTAAACGATGGCTTGACTTCTACATTTTTAGATTACAGCCGATTGAGGTACTCAAACCTTTTTTTATTTTATCAACTGTTAAAATTCTGACTTTAGACAAATTTCAGAATAACCAAATTAGATATTTTTTAAGCTTTTTACTTTTAACCTCAGTAATCATTCTTTTGATTGATCAACCAGATTTAGGCCAATCAATTTTGTTGATTTTTAGTTGGATAGCTACTGTATTTGTTTCTGGAGTAAGTTTATTCTATATAATTGGTTTTTTTATAGTTTTCTTTATCTCATTAATTTCTTTACTGTATTTAATGCCAGATAAATTTGGTTATATTATTAATCGATTAGTTGCTTTTGTTGATCCGACTAAAGGTGATAGATTTCAGTCTTCATCAGCTCTAGATGCAATAAAACTTGGAGGTCTTAAAGGGCAAGGAATGGGAGAGGGTGTTTTAAAAGATAGTGTACCGGAAGCCCATACAGATTACATAATTGCAATAATATCGGAGGAATATGGATCAATTATATCTATACTTATAATTTTTATATTTTTGTATATTTCTTTTAGAATTATAAAAATTTGTGTAAATCAAGACGACCAATTAGTAAAAATTTCTCTTTGCGGACTTGCCTCATTGTTAATATTTCAAACGTTCATTCATGTAGGAGTCAATACTAGTTTATTACCAACAACTGGAATGACTTTACCTTTTCTTAGTTATGGAGGATCATCTTTAATAAGCAGCGCAATACTTGCAGGGGTAATTCTAAATTATACAAAAAATAAAATTTTTATTAATGATTAAAAAAACAAAAGTACTAATCGTTGTTGGTGGAACTGGTGGTCATGTACTTCCAGGTTGTAACTTAGCCGAACATTTAAAGAAAGATTATGATGTGAAGGTTGTAACTGATAAACGAGGCCAACAATTTATAAAACAATTTAAGGATTTAGATATTTTAACACTACCATCCTCGCCTATTATAAAGAGTAATATTTTTACAATTTTATACTCGTTTTTGTTTATTTTTTTTTCAATATTAAGATCGTTAATTTTTTTAACATTTAATAGACCTTCTGTTATCTTTGGAATGGGCGGCTACGCTTCATTTCCCATTTGTGTTGCGGGAGGCATTTTGAGAATTAAATTTGTAATTTATGAAAACAATTTAATTATAGGAAAAACAAATAAATATTTATTACCTATTACAAGAAAAGTACTTGTGTCATTTAAAGAACTTGAGGGTATTCCAAAAAAATTTAATGGAAAGATTATAGAAATAGGAAACATAATTAAAAAAGAAATAATTAACATTCCAAAAAAAAAAACAAATATTCCTTTTCAAAAAATTAATTTACTTATACTTGGTGGCAGTCAGGCAGCAAAAACATTTGCTCAAATACTTCCAAATATTTTTAGCGAATGCGTTAATCAAGGTATAGATCTTAGAATTTATCAACAATGTTTACCAAATCAAAATGAAGAGTTGAAACAATTTTATCAAAAAAAAGATATAGAATTTCAAATTTTTAATTTTAGCGAAAATATCATCGATTATTTTTTAAAAGCCAATTTAGCTATTACAAGATCTGGGTCCTCAATTTTAGCTGAATTGACAAATGCTAATATACCATTTATTTCAGTGCCTTTACCTTCTTCAGCAGATAATCATCAATTAAAAAATGCTAATTACTATAAAAGAAAAAAATTAGCTTTTTTGATTGAAGAAGTAGATCTCAAGAACAATCTTTTGCATCTAATTAAAGAAATTTATAAGAATAATTTAATTTTAGATGAAATTATTAAAAATCAAAGTCAATATTCTGACAAAAATGTCTACAACAATATTGATAAAATATTAAAAGAGTTAAGATATAAATGAAAAAAATTAACTTGGGTCGAAATGAGATCATACATTTTGTTGGAATAGGAGGAATAGGTATGAGTGGACTAGCTCAAGTTATGAAAAATATGGGTTTTAAAATTCAAGGAAGCGATCAAAATAAAAATAAAAATACTAAAAGCTGTTCAAAAGTTGGTATTAAAGTTTATATTGGTCACTCTCCAAAAAACATAAAAAGCTCAACCATATTAGTGAAATCTTCTGCAATAAAAAATAATAACAATGAAATTAAGTATGCAAAAGAAAAAAAAATACCAATTTATTCAAGAGCAGAAGTACTTGCTGACGTAGTTTCACTTAAAAAAAATATTATTATCACCGGATCTCACGGCAAAACTACTACAACTTCATTAGTATCTAAAATTTTATCTGATCAAAAACTTGATCCTACTATAATTAACGGCGGTGTGATAAATTCACTAAATAGTAATGCCAAACTGGGAAAAGGTGATTGGGCAATTTTAGAAGCAGATGAGTCTGATGGAAGTTTTTTAAAATTACCAATTAATTATTCTATTGTTACTAATATTGATTACGAGCACATTGATTTTTATAAAAATTTTAAAAACTTAGAAAATTCCTTTTTAAAATTTATAGAAAAAACTCCACCAACAGGCAAATCAATTCTTTGCGCAGACAATAAAAATATAAAAAAATTATTTACTAAAATTAAAAATAAGAATGTTTTAAGTTACGGTGAAAGTAGAAATGTAAATTATAGAATTTCAAATATAAGGTATAAAATAGATTATTCCATTTTTGATTTGAGCTATAAAGATCTTAGGAAAAAAAATAAAAAAATAAGAAATATTAAAGTTAAGTTATTAGGTAAACACAATGTGCTTAATGCAGCAGCAGCAGTAACCATATGTTTAAATCTTGGTGTGAGTCAAAATATAATAAAGAAATCGCTTAAAAAATTTTCTGGCGTACAAAGAAGAATGACAAAAATATTTTCAAAAAATAAAAGTGATTTTTATGACGATTACGCTCACCATCCAACTGAAATAAAATCAATTTTAGAGGGTGTTAAAAATGTTTATAAAAATAGAAAAATTATATCTGTTTTTGAACCTCATCGTTACACGAGAGTTTTGTCATTAAAAAAAGATTTTGCTAAATCATTTATAAAATCAAACATTGTTTTACTTTGTCCAATATACGCCGCAGGTGAATCTAAAGACTCAAAATTTAATCTGAATGCATTTGCAAAATTAATATCTAAATTATCAAAAACCCAAGTAATTTTAATTAAAAATTACAATGAATTAAAAATATTTTTTAAAAAAAATTTAATTAATAACGAAATCATTATAGGCATGGGTGCCGGTTTAATATCAAAATACATGAGAGAGTTAAAAACTGAATTATGAGTTCAAGTATAGATATTTTAAATAAATTTCAAAAGAATATTTCAACAAACGCTCAACTTTCCAAGTATAGTTGGTTCAATCTTGGAGGGCCTGCTGAATACTTGTTTAAACCAGAAAATAAAGGTCAATTAATTGAATTTTTAAAAATTAACAGAGAAAATAAATTAAGAATTACTATTCTTGGAGCAGGTTCAAACACACTTATCAGAGATAAAGGTATTAAAGGTGTTGTTATGAAGCTTGGTAAAAATTTTTCGTTTATAAAATTAATTGAAAAAGATGTTATGGAAGTAGGAGCTGCTACCCTCGATCGTAAAATTTCTAATTTTGCTAAAGATAATGGTATAGGAAATTTTGAATTCTTATCTTGTATACCAGGCTCAATAGGTGGTTCGGTTATTATGAACAGCGGTTGTTATGATAATGACATTTCAAAAGTTTTAATTTCTTTAAAAGCAATAGATATAAATAACTGTAGAGAGATAGAAATACCAAGAGAAGAAATTAATTTTTTTTACAGAGGAAGTGATTTACAAAATGGAATAATAATTACGTCAATAAGATTAAAAGGCAAAATTGAGCCAAAAAGTAAAATTGAAATAAAACAAAGGGAACTTATAGAGAGAAAAAAATTATCTCAACCTAGCCAAATAAAAACATGCGGGAGCACATTTAAAAATTTTAGTAATGAAAAAAAAGCATGGCAATTAATTAAGGAGACCGGTTGCGATAAATTCAAAGAGGGAGATGCTGCTATTTCAAAGAAACATTGCAATTTTTTTGTTAACAACGGAAATGCAAAATCGTCTGATATAGAAAAATTAATAAATAAAGTCAAAAAAACAGTTATAGATAAAACTGGAGTTAGTCTCGAATTAGAGATTAAAATTATCGGTGAGTAAAAAATTTAAAAAAGTTTTAGTGGTACTAGGAGGAACTTCAGGAGAGAGAGCAGTAAGTCTTGATAGTGGAAAAGCCTGCATAAATGCTTTAAGGAAAAAAAAATATATTGTAACGTCTCTTGATCCAAAATTTAAAAAATTAAAATTAATTGATAAAAAAAAAACTGATGTAATTTTTAATGCTTTGCATGGAAAAGACGGAGAAGATGGAGTGGCACAAAGTTTTTTTGAAAATTTAAGAATTCCATATACTCATTCTGGCGTCTTAAGTTCATTTAATTCTATGAATAAAGCTATTTCCAAAAAAATTTTTATTCAGAGAAAAATTTTAACCCCCAAATATTTTTCTATTTCCAAAAATGAAAATAAAGAAAATAAAATATTTAAAATATTAAAAAAAATAAAAATTAATTTTCCAGTAGTTATAAAACCTATTAATGAAGGATCAAGCCTTGGCGTAAAAATTGCAAAAAATATTTTTGAATTAAAAAAATTTACTAAAGCTTTATTCAAAAAGTATGAGCAATTAATAATTGAACAATATATTGCTGGTCAAGAAATCCAGGTTGCAGTTCTAAATCATAAAGCATTAGGAGCCATCGAATTAATCCCTAAAAGACCTTTTTATGATTATAAAGCTAAATATACAAAGTCAGCCAAAACACAACATGTGATGCCAGCAAGATTAAAAAAAAAAGCATACTCAAAAGTTTTAAGAATAGCTGAAACAGCTCATAAAGCTTTATCATGTAAAGGAGTTACAAGAGCAGATTTTAAATATTTTAAAAATAATTTTTATCTTTTAGAAATCAATACTCAACCTGGTATGACCAATCTATCTTTAGTGCCTGAGATAGCTAAATATCGAGGCATAGATTTTCCAAAATTAGTTGAAAAAATTTTATTAGACGCAAGCATCAATAGATGAAGAAACGATTTTTAATTGCTTTAGTTTTATTATTATTACTTAGCACTTACAATGTTCAGAATAATTTTAGTTTATTCAAAAACTTAAACATAAGTGAAATTATTGTAGAAAATAATCTTATTGTAGAAGAAAAAAGAGTTAAAAAAAAGCTAGATTACCTTTATCAAGAAAATCTTTTCTTGTTAAATTTGAAAAAAATTGAGACTAAAATTAATGATATTGATTTCATTGAAAGTTTTGAGATTAAAAAGATATATCCTAATAAAATAAAGATAAAAATATTTGAAAAAACACCAATTGTAATTTTACAAAATAAAAAAGAAAAAAAATATTTCACAAATAAAGAAGACACCATCAATTTTTTTGAATTAGATAAATTTGAAGGTTTGCCCATTGTTTTTGGCGATAAAAAAAACTTTCAAGTTTTCTATAATGATTTAAAAAATATTAATTTTCCAATTTCAGAAATAAAAGTATTTTACTTATTTGAATCAAAAAGATGGGATTTAGTAACAAATAATAATCAAACTATTAAATTACCAATTAAAAATTATATAAAAAGCCTTCAAAATTTTGTAAACTTGAAAAATCAATCTATTTTTCAAAAATACAAAATTTTTGATTATAGAATTAGTGATCAATTAATCCTAAAATAAATTATGCAAATAAACTCTCCAAGTCTTTTTATTGAAATAAATAATTTGGAATTTATATTCATTGTTATTGAGAGCACAGAAGATAATAATTATAATTTAATTTATAAAAACTTTGTACCAATTCAGGGTTTCAAAAAAAATAAAATTATTAATTATGATATAGTCCAAGATATATTTCAGAAAAATATCTATTTCATTGAGCAAAAATTTAAAATTATATTTAATGAAGTAGTAATTATTTTGGATAATTTTGATTGCTCGGTAATCAACTTTTCTGGTTTTAAAAAACTAAATGGTTCTCAACTTGTTAAAGAAAATATTACATATATTTTAAACTCTTCAAAATCAAAGATTGATGAAGCTGAAAAAGATAAAACTATATTACATATATTCAATTCTAAATTTATTCTTGATAATAAAACAATTGATAATTTACCTATCGGACTATTTGGAAATTTTTACTCTCAGGAACTCTCTTTCTATTTAATTAATAAAAACGATTATAAAAATATCCAAAACATTTTAAACAATTGTAATTTAAGTATCAAAAAAATTTTTTCAAAAAACTTTATAGAGGGTGTGAAAATTATTAATGAAAATTCTAATTTAGATACTTTTTTTAGAATAAATATTGATAAAAATAATTCTCAAATTATTTTTTTTGAAAACGCTTCCCTTAAATTTGTTCAAAATTTTAATTTTGGTACAGAAATTATTACTAATGATATCTCTAAAATGATTGGATTAAAAAATGAAATGGTAAAAGATATTTTGCAGAACTCTGATTTTACTAAAGACGGTTTAGACTCAGAAAACATTGAGGAAAAGTTTTTTAACAAAGTTAAGTACAGAAAGATAAGAAAAAATTTAATTTTAGAAATAGCAAAAGCAAGAATACAAGAATTTTCAGAACTGATACTGACAAAAAATACTAATTTAAATAGTTTTTTGAGAAAAGAAGTGTCAGTATTTTTCAATATAAAAAATAGATTTAATTTTAAATGTTTAGATGAAAATTTTAAATTATACTTTTCTTATGGCAATAAACTTAAATTTAATTTTTTAGAGGAAAGTGCTTTTGAAGATCTCTATTTTAATGCTAATTCAATAGTTCAATATGGGTGGAAAAAAGAAGCGGTGCCAATTGTTCAAGAAAAAAAGTCTTTAATAGCTAGATTCTTTAACATTTTTTCTCAATAATTTTTGTTATTTTCAGAAACATTAGTTGTCTTAAGAGAAGATGATTTTTTAGGTATAAAACGTCGATGTTAAAAATTTATCAGCAAACTATAAAAAAATCAGTAAATTTTGAGGGGGTCGGACTTCATACTGGAAAAAAATCTAATATTAAAATTTTACCAGGAAAAGTAGACGAAGGAATAATTTTCAAAAGAATTGATTTACCTGAACATAACATAGTTCAGGCTAGCTATAAAAATGTCACTTCAGCAAAATTATGCACAACTTTGGAAAACGAACATGGAGTTAAAGTTTCAACTGTAGAACATCTCCTAGCTGCATTATATATTGCAGAAATAGATAATGCTATAATTGAGATTGACAATGAAGAGATCCCAATAATGGATGGATCTGCTAAAGAATTCTTAAAAACTCTTCGTTATTCTGAAATAAAAATTTTAAATAAAAAAAGAAAGTACTTAGAAATTTTAGAAAAAATAGAATTAAGTAATGGAAAAAGGAAAATATCTATTGAGCCAAGCAAGCAATCTTTCCAAGTTGATTTTCAGTTGAGTTATGAAAATAAAATAATCGGTAATCAAAAAAATTGTGTAAATTTTCAATCAGACAACCTAGATGACATCAAGGAGTCTAGAACTTTTTGTTTATTTGAAGATATTGAAAAAATCAAAAAAGCAGGTTTAGCCAAAGGTGGTTCTCTTGAAAATGCAATAGTTGTAGAAAAAGATAAAGTGCTTAATAAAGATGGCTTAAGAAACAACAAAGAATTTGTTAATCACAAAATTTTGGATCTAGTAGGAGACTTTATACTGTCTGGAGGCAGAGTGTTGGGAAAAGTAACTTGTGTTCAAGGTGGTCATGAGTTAACAAACACCTTCTTAAGAAAAATTTTTACTTCCAAAAATGCATATAAAAGTGCTGAGTTAGAAGATATTATCTTAAAAAAAAATACTAGGACCAACTCACCAATAGGGCTTGTTGTAAACGCTTAATTTTTAACATATTAATTTTTATATTATCTGTTATTAATTTCGGTTATGGTTCGTAGACTATTTTTAATTTTCATTTTTTTAACATCTATACAATCTTGTTCAAAAGAAGAAAAACTTTACGAACCAACAGTTAAACAAAATCCTTATAAACTTTATAAAGAAGCTTTGGATGCATTTGATAAAAATGATTTTTTCTTTGCAAGTAAAAAATTTTCTGAGGCTGAGTTAAATTTTGATAAAATAGAATTATCAGCTAAGTCAGCAATCATGTCCAGTTTTTCACTTTACGCTATAAATTTTTATGATGAGGCGTTAGATAATTTAAATAGATATTTAAAAACTTATCCGTCAGACAAAAATGTTATTTATGCTGAGTATCTTAAAACAATTATATATTATGAGCAGATTAGCGATGAAAAAAAAGATCTTAAACCTTTAATTGAAGCCGATAAAAACATTGATAATTTCATAAAGAAATATCCTACATCTGATTACAGTATTGACCTAAAATTTAAGAAGGATTTAATTAAAAATCAATTAGCAGCGAAAGAACTTTATGTAGCCAAATATTACATATCCACACAAAAATGGATACCAGCAATAAAAAGATTAAAAATAATTGTGGAAAAATTTAATCAAACAATTTTTATTGAGGAAGCCCTACATCGTTTGGTAGAAATAAACTATCATATTGGACTGAAAGAAGAAGCTAAAAAATATGCAAAAATCTTAGGTTATAATTATAACTCAAGTAAATGGTTTGAGCAGTCTTATAAAATTTTAAATAAAGATTATGAAATACAAAAATTTACAAAAGATAAAGGGTTAAATAAAAGTGATAGTTTTTTTAAAAAAATAATAAAGATGATCAAATAATTAAAATGAGAAATAAAAAAAAAATTTTAAATGATTATAAAAAAAAAGTTAAATATCTTATTGAACAGAATAAATTGTACTATATCAAAGATAAACCAAAGATTTCAGATCAAAAATACGATAATATAAAAAAAAAAGTCTTAGAATTAGAAAAAAAATTTTCTTTTTTAAAAAATCAAAGCTCAATAAGTAAAGTTGTTGGCGCTCCTCCTTCAAATAAATTTAAAAAGATAAAACATCTTCGACCCATGTTATCCTTGTCGAACGCCTTTGAAAAAAATGATATGGAGGATTTTTTAAAAAAGATTAAAAACTTTCTAAATTTAAGTGATATAAATATAGATTTGTTTTGCGAGCCAAAGATAGACGGTATCTCAGCAACGCTAATTTATGAAAATGGTATTTTAACAAAAGGACTTTCTAGAGGGGATGGGGTAATTGGTGAAGATATTCTGGAAAATTTAAAAACAATCTCCTCAATACCCAAGAAAATAAAATCGGATAAAGTGCCAAAACTAATTGAAATTAGATGTGAAATATTTATAGGAAAAAAAGACTTTAAAAAAATAAGTAAAAAATTTGCTAATCCCAGAAATGCTGCTGGAGGCTCTCTAAGACAAAAAGATCCTAAAGAAACATCCAAGATTCCATTAAAATATTTTGCGTATGGTTTTGGTGCTGTTGAACCTATGATATTTAAAGAACAATTAGAATTTTTAAAAAAGATAGGAGACTGGGGTTTTTCTACTAATCCTTTAGTAAAAAAAGTAAATGGAATTAATGAAATTGAAAAAAGACACTCTGAAATAGATATTTTAAGATCCTCACTAGAATACGATATTGATGGTTTAGTTTATAAAGTAAACGAACTAAATTTACAAAAAAGACTAGGCAATACTTCAAATTCTCCACGGTGGGCGATCGCGTATAAATTTTCTGCAGAAAAAGCAGTGACAAAAATTAAAGATATTATTATTCAGGTTGGAAGAACAGGAGCAATTACTCCAGTAGCAAAAGTTGAACCAGTTACTGTTGGAGGAGTTGTGGTGTCAAATGCAACTCTACATAATGAAGATGAAATTGAAAGAAAAGATATAAGAATTGGAGACACTGTAAAAATACAAAGAGCTGGTGATGTAATTCCACAAGTTTTAACAGTAGACCTTTCAAAAAGAAACAAAAATAGTAAAAAATTTATTTTTCCATCCCAATGTTTGTGCGGAGCTTTAACAAAAAAAGAAATTAGTAAAAGTACTCAAAAAAAGGATGCTGTTAGAAGATGTCTTAAAGGGTACGATTGTAAATTTACTGCTAGAGAGAAATTAAAGCACATTGTTTCAAAAGAGGCATTTAATATTGATGGTTTGGGAAAAAAAGTTATTGATCAATTTTATGATTTAAAAATAATAGTTGAACCGTCGGATATTTTTAAACTCGATTATGAAAAAATAAAACAATTAGATGGATGGGGATCTCTTTCTATTAGCAATTTAAGAAATGCTATTTCAAAATCAAAAAATGTTTCTTTAAATAAATTTATATATTCAATAGGCATAAGACATATAGGCCAAGAAAATGCAAAGATACTTGCAAAATTCTTTGTATCTATAAATGAATTTTCCAAGTTATTCGAAAATAAAAATAGAGAAAATTTGTTAAAAAATTTAATCGACTTAGATGGAATTGGTGAAACTCAAATAGAAGCAATAAACACATTTTTCTCAAATGACAAGAATATTGAGATAACTAAAAAATTAATAAACCAATTAGACATTTTAAATTATTCAGTAATTTACTCGAAAGGCAAGTTTTTAAATAAGAGATTAATGTTCACAGGAGGGTTTCAAAATATGAGCAGATCCGAAGCAAAATCTTTAGCTGAGAATAATGGGGGAAAAGTATTGGGTTCTATTTCAAAGAAACTTGATATTCTTGTTGTTGGAGACTCAAAACCAACAAAAAAAAAGATAGAGCAAGCTAAAGATTTAAAAATTAAGATTATAAACGAGACTGAATGGAATCAAATTTTAAATAGCTGAACAGGCCATCCTTAATTCAATTATTTCAGTTTTATTCATATATTTTTTAAGACAGGAAAAAACTTTTTTGTGATAATTATTTAACCAATCTTTTTCTTTTTTATTTAATATATTAAAATCAATCAGATTTTTGTCTATTGGCACCATTGTTAAGTTTTCGAAAAATATTTTATTATTGTTTTTTTTTACATAAATAAGATTTTCAATTCTAATTCCAAAATTATTTTTTTCATAATAACCAGGTTCATTTGATACAACCATTCCTTCTTTAAACGTAAATTTATTTTTTTTTGAAATTGCGTGTGGTCCTTCATGAACATTTAAATAATATCCAACACCATGACCGGTACCATGAGCATAATCTAAATTAATTTGTTTTAAATATTTTCTTGCAGCTTTATCAATAGAAAAACCTTTAGTATGATTTTTTAAATTAAACTTTGTCACGGCTATATGACCTTTCAAAACTCTAGTGAAGATATTTTTAATTCTTTCATTACAATTATTTAAAGATAAAGTCCTTGTAACATCTGTTGTTCCAAATTCATATTGGCCACCAGAGTCAACTAGATATATGTCTCCTTTTTTTAATTCTCTATTTGATCGTTTTGATGCTTTATAATGAATGATAGACCCATTCGGTCCAGATCCCGAAATAGTTGGAAAACTAAGAGATTTAAAATTTTTATTTTTTTTTCTTAATTCAAATAATTTATTTGAAGCACTTATCTCAGTTATTCTTTTTTTATCAAAATTATTTTTGATCCAAAACAAATATTTAGTTAGTGCTGCACCATCCCGAATATGAGCAAGTTTAGTATTAGCTATTTCTTTTTTACTTTTTATTGCTTTTAAATTATAAATAGGATCCTGAAAATTGATTATCTTGTTATTTTTTGAAACAATATCTTCAAAAAAAACAGAGCAAGTATTTTTATCTATTATAAATTTCTTATCATTAATATCACTAAGAAATGTGAAAGTTTTTTGAATTTGAACAAATTCTATATTTCTAAGACTTCTTCTTACAGATGAAGAAATTTTATTTAAATTACAAAAAAATTTAATTTTTTTATTCTTACTGATTAAAATATAGCTATGCGGAATTGGTGAAAATTCAGTATCATTTCCCCTGACATTAAGTAACCAAGCATTATTTTCGCTAGCAGTAATAAATTGAAAATCAGCTTTTTTTCTTTTTAAATTTTCGATTACCTTTTTGATTTTAAGTTGATAAGAACTACCAACTGAACGACTTGGTAAACAATAAAATTTATTAGAATTTTTTTTTATTTTTCTTGTCCAAATTTCATCGATAAGATTGTTATTTAATGGTTTTAATTTACAATTACTTTTACTAAAAAAAGTTTTCAGAGTTGTTTTTGTAAATAATTTTGGGTCAAAGCCTATCAAATATTTTCTATTTTTTAAAATATTAGAAGGCATTTTATTTGGGATTGTAACTACTTTAAAATTTTTTCCACTTTGTTTGTTTGCTTGCAAAGTATATCTCCCATCAACAAATAAATAGCTTTTATTTCTAAGAATTAAAGCAAATCCATAAGAGCCGGAAAAACCAGAAATATAATTTAATCTGTCGTTTTTAGTAGGAGTATACTCTCCAAAAAATTCGTCGTTTTTGGGTACTAAATAACCATCAATCTTCTCTCTCTTTAATTTTTTTTTTAATTTGTTTATTTTTTCCATTTAAGCATTTTGTTTTTTCTATATCTATCCCAACCAGGGCTTCTATACTCTTCATCAAATTCTATCGAATTATCCTGATTAAATTCAAAGTCATCTTGCTCGGCTGTCGCTATTTCATTTTTTTCTACACTTTTATCAGGTATTTCATTTATAAAACGAGAAGGTAGCGCATCTATCCAATCACCATGATAAGCGCGCTTCATTGCAAAAGACAAATAAGCTTCCTTTTTTGCTCTGGTTATTCCGACATAAGCCAATCGTCTCTCTTCCTCTAAAGCAAAATCTCCTTTTTCTTCCAAAGACTTTTGATGAGGAAATAGCCCTTCCTCCCATCCAGGAAGAAAAACAACGTCAAATTCTAAACCTTTTGCTGCGTGCATAGTCATAAGATTTATTTTTGCTCCTTCCCATTCTTGATCAATTGAAGTGGCTAATGCGACATGTTCTAAAAAACTTTGTAAATTTTCGTAATCCTGCATTGCTCTAATAAGTTCTTTCAAATTTTCCAATCTATTTTCATTTTCTAAATCTTTTTTATTTTTGAGCACTGATGAATATCCAGACTCATCAAGAACTAATTTTAATAAGTCATAATGTTTCATTTTTAAACAATCTCTTCGCCATTTATGGATCATATTAATTAATTGGTTAAGCGTTGTTTTAATTTTTGGTTTAAATTTTCCTTCTTCAATAATCTTTATTATCGAGTCTTCTAAACACAGATTATTATTTTTTCCATAAGTGTATATTTGGTTGAGTGTACTCTCACCAATTCCTTTTTTTGGGGACCCAATTACTCTTTCTAAAGCTAAATCATCAAATTTTTGATTGATAATTCTTAAATAAGATACTGCATCTTTAATTTCAGCTCTTTCATAAAATTTTATACCACCCAGTACTCTATATCCTATTCCAACTTGAAGAAACCTTTCTTCAAATTCTCTAGTTTGATAAATAGCTCTAACTAATATTGAAACATCATTTAAAGAATATTTACTCTTTATTTTCTTCTCAATGATATCACTTATACCTTGAGCTTCGTCTTTGCCGGTTCTATAACAATTTAGTTTTACTAATTCTCCTTGACTTGCAGAAGACCATAATTTTTTTCCAACTCTACTTAAATTGTTAGAAATTAAATGAGAAGCTGTATCTAAAATATTTTTTGTAGATCTATAATTCTGTTCAAGTTTAAATACTTTACAGTTTTTATATATCTGATCGAAGGTTAGAAAATTTTTAATTTCTGCGCCTCTCCAACTATAAATTGATTGATCATCATCACCAACGCAACATATGTTTTGATTATTATTAACTAACAAATTAAGCCACTTATTTTGAATAAAATTTGTATCTTGAAATTCATCTACTAAAATATATTTAAAATTATTATGATATATTTGC
>MDSZ01200222.1_pt1 | contig 17334 bp, 12 predicted proteins | sample 811201 | NCBI WGS metagenome assembly MDSZ01 (sample SAMN05326647, study PRJNA326480) | marine metagenome | isolation source: seawater | place: Indian Ocean: North | collected 2010
ATTGTGGAGCAGTCTTTACATTTGCGTAATGGTAATGAAATATCTGGGTTTTGCTTTACTCCGCAAGATGGTAACTCAATTCTAAGTAGTATTGCTGCAACAGAATGGTTTCTATATCCACATTCATACGAGGACAAGATACAATGTTTGTCTAAATTATTTTTTAATAACATTTAATTATTTTTTTCATTATTCAAGATAATGAAGATTAATCATATACCATACCCAAAAATAATAGATGATGATTTTACCGATAAGATTTTCAGGCATTTTGATGTCCTACTAGAAAAAATTAAGGAAGATAAATTTGTTTTAGCTGTATCTGGGGGAGCTGATTCTGTTCTTTTATTGTATCTATTTTGTAAATATTTTGAATTTAATACAAAAAGATTGATTATTGCTCATGTGAATCACAGTCTTAGAAAAGATAGTGAAATTGATGAAGACTTTGTTTTAATGCTTGGAAAACGATTTAGAATTAATACTCACGTAAAAAGATTAGATTCGAATACTATTTTAAAAAGCGATAGCACTGAATCATGGGCTCGGAAACATAGGTATGAATTTTTAAGTACTATCATGAAAAAAACTGATGCAAAATGGGTAGTTACTGGCCATCATGCTAATGATCAAGCTGAAACTATTTTAATGAATATATCTGATAAAGCAGGTTTGTTCGGGTTAGGAGGTATGAAAGAAATAAACAATCATATTATTAGACCACTATTGCCATATACTAAAGTACAGCTAGTAAAAGTGTTGAAGAAATATTCTATACCATTTTTAGAAGACTCAACGAATATTAATAATAAATATAAACGTAATTTTATAAGAAACAATGTTATTACTCCATGGTTAAAAAGAAATAATGATTTGATAGAGTCAATTACAGCAACAGCAAAAAACTTTAAGGATTGGCAAGATGGTATGCTTTTTTTCGTAAATGAGTTTATTGATAACAATCTAATTAAAAATAAAAATAATGAACTACACGTAAATAAAATTTCATTTAATAAAGTTCCACTTTATGTAAGAGTTTGTATTTTGCAGGTATTAACGAACTCCATTGGTAGTTTGAGAAAGCCACAAATTGAAAACATTAAAGAATTTTTAAGCAAAGAGGTTGTAGGCAATAAGTGTTATGCTATCGATGGATTTATATTGCTCAATGATAGAAATAATGTAATTATTAATAAAAAAAAACAGAAAGAATCAGCTTCTATAGAATTAAAAATTGGATACACTTATGAATTCGATAACTACGTTTATAAAGTTAATCAAAATAGTGAAAATATAAAAATTTCTAGAAATAGAGATGATGAATTAATCGATTTAGAAACCATAAAAAATAAAAAACTAATCCTAAGATATTGGTCCGCAGGTGATAGATTTAAACCTCTCGGTATGAATGGGACTCAAAAGATAAGTGATTATTTAATTAATAATAAGATAGATTTATTTAAGAAAGAACACCAAACAGTTATTACTGCTGATAATAAAATTATATGGCTTTGCGGTCAAAGGATTGATGATTCTGTAAAAATAAACAAAAGCACTAAAAATATATTGAGGATTAGTAGAAAGTTAAAAATAACAGAATGAATACAAAGTCTAACAAAAAATTAACTGTCTATATCTCCAAAAATAGTATAAATACTCGGATTAAAGAATTAGCAAGCCAACTATCAAATAGATTTACTAACGAATGTCCGATTATCATTGGTGTATTAAATGGTAGTTTTATTTTCCTAGCAGATCTAGTAAGGTATTTTGATTTTGAATGTGAAATTGATTTTATAAAAGTAAATAGTTATGTTGGTAAAGAATCATCAGGCAAGGTAAAATTAGATAAAGATATATCCATAGATGTGAATAATAGAAGGGTGATTTTAGTTGAAGATATTATCGATTCTGGATTAACTATAGAATTCTTATACGAACATATCTTATCTTTTGGTCCTAAAGATATAACAATCGTTTCATTATTATCGAAAAAAAATAATTATGATTTGGATATCAACATAGATTTTATAGGATTTGAAATTGGTTCAGATTATGTGATTGGGTACGGGCTAGATTTAAACCATAAATATAGGAACTTAGATTCATTGTATAGGTTAAAAGAATAAACAAATTAGGCGAAAATTTTATGAGTAACAAAAAGCAATCAGCAAATAATAAAGAAAAGAAAGATTTCCATTGGGGGCAAGCTGGCAAAACTAGTTTCATTTGGATAGCTATTATTTTAGTTACCATCTATTTTTCTAATGTCCTTTCTAATAGTAAAAATAATGAAGTAGAAATAGATTATACAGAATATAAGCATTTCTTGGAAGATGGGCTTATAGCCAAAGCTGTTATAATAGATAAGATATTTCATGGCGAATTTAAAACTGTTCAGACCATAGATACTCCGCTTGGACCTAGAAAAGATGTTCTGAAATTTAAATTAACCATTCCATTTGTAGATAGAGTAGTTATAGAAAAATGGGATGCTGCTGGAATTGATTACAGTTTCCAAGAGAAGACGATTGACTGGACAGGGTACCTATTAAATATGTTGCCATGGATTCTCTTGATTGGGTTTTGGTTTTTCATGCTCAGACGAATGCAGGGTGGTGCAGGTGGAATGGGTGGTATATTCAAATTTGGAAAAAGTAGAGCATCGTTATGGACCTCTGATCAGCCTAGAGTTACATTTAGAGATGTAGCAGGCTGTGAGGAAGCAAAAGAAGAATTGAGTGAGGTTATAGACTTTTTAAAAAGTCCAAAACGATTTCAAAAATTAGGAGCAAAAGTCCCAAGAGGAGCGTTGCTTGTTGGGCAGCCTGGAACTGGAAAAACGCTCTTAGCAAGAGCAATTGCTGGGGAGGCGGGAGTTCCATTTTATAGTTTGAGTGGTGCAGATTTTGTTGAAATGTTCGTTGGTGTTGGCGCATCGAGAGTTCGTGATTTGTTTGAGCAAGCAAAAAAAAGCACACCATGCATTATATTTATTGATGAATTAGACGCTGTAGGAAGACAGCGTGGAGCTGGTATTGGTGGAGGACATGATGAAAGAGAACAGACTTTAAATGCACTTTTAGTAGAGATGGACGGTTTTGATAACAGTCAAAATATCATAGTTATAGCAGCTACAAATAGACCAGATGTTTTAGATGCGGCACTTTTAAGGCCAGGAAGATTTGATCGTCAAATAATTGTTGATGTTCCGGATTATAAAGGACGATTGGGTATTTTAAAAGTCCATACCAAGAAGGTAGTTTTAAATAAGAGAAAAGTTGACTTAAAATCTTTGGCCAAAGGAACTCCAGGTATGGTTGGTGCAGATTTAGCAAATATTGTAAATGAGGCTGCCCTTCTTGCTGCAAGAGAAAAAAAACGATCTATAGATATGGATGACTTTGAAGAAGCAAAAGATAAGGTTATGATGGGAGTCCAAAGAAAAAGTATGGTTTTAACCGATGAGGAAAAAGAGACTACAGCTTACCATGAAGCAGGGCATGCAATTGTGGCGATTAAAACAGAAGGTGCGGACCCTGTTCACAAAGTTACAATCATTCCAAGAGGAAGAGCGTTAGGTGTAACGATGCAATTGCCAATGGATGAGAAGCATGGTTATTCAAAGCCATACGTTGATGGAAGATTGGCTATTTTGATGGGGGGTAGAGCAGCGGAAATGCTTATTTTTAACAAGATGACTACAGGTGCAGGAAATGATATTGAGCAGGCTACTCAAATTGCAAGAAAAATGGTTACTGAGTGGGGTATGAGTGATTTGCTTGGACCAATGACATTTGGAAAGAAGAATGAAGAAATTTTTCTTGGTAGAGATATTCAATCCCAAAGAGATTACAGCGAGGTAACTGCTCGGATGATTGATGAGGAAATATCAAAAATTATTAGAAATGCACAACGAGTTTCAGAAACTATTCTTGATGATAACGTGGAATTATTGCATAGTATGGCAAAGTCATTGCTAGTGCACGAGACCATAGATTCAAAGGATATTGATAAGCTTTTAAATGGGAAGAAAATAATAAAAAGAAAATCAAACACAAATAAATCGAACAATGGTAAGCTAAAAACTAAAAGAAGAGTAACGAGTAAAAGCAAATCAGAGCCAATTAAATCAAATGGTAAACTCTAGTTTAGATTTTGTTCTAAAAAGCAGTCAAAATTTTGGGTATTTCTAAATATCACTCATATTATTAATAAATTAGGCCATGATTCAAAAGTTTTAATCATGGGTATATTAAATGTGACACCAGACTCATTCAGTGATGGGGGTAAATTTATTAAATCTAATATCGCAGTAGATCATGCCTTCAAAATGATAGATGATGGCGCTCATATTATTGATATTGGAGGTGAGTCCACAAGGCCAGGTTCAGTACCAATCTCTGATGTTGAAGAGTGTGAAAGAATTTTACCTGTTATAGATAAAATCAAGAAAATAGACAGTAACATAACTGTATCGGTTGATACCTACAAAGCAAGCGTAGCGAAAAAAGCAATTGAAGCAGGCGCTGATATAATTAATGATATAAGTGGGCTCACTTTTGACCCAGAAATGTTGTCTTTGCTCTCAGGAAAGAATATTCCTGTAATTATAATGCATATTAATGGTAAACCAAAAACAATGCAAAAAAATCCCACTTATAATGATTTAGTTGGGGATATTAGAGGATTTTTACAACATCAATCAAAGCTTGCTGAGGAAAGTGGAATAAAAAATAATCATATTATTCTAGATCCTGGTATTGGTTTTGGTAAAACTTTCGATCATAATTTTACATTATTAAGAAGATTGGATGAGATTTGTAGTCTTGGATATCCAGTTATGATTGGACCAAGTCGTAAAGCATTTATTGGTGATGCACTTGATCTACCTCCTATTGATAGAATAGAAGGGACTATTGCGACTATTGTTGCTGGTATTATGAATGGCGCTAAAATTGTCAGGGTACATGATGTTAAGGAAGTAAGTAGAGCAGTAAAAATTACTGAAAAGATTATAGCATCAGCATGATTGAACTTTTCAAAATTGGGTTCATAAAAGTATCTCTAATTGACATCATTGATATACTTCTAGTTACTTGGATTTTTTATAAAGTCTATCAGTATTTTAAAGAAACACGTGCTGGGCAAATGCTAATCGGATTGATTATACTACTGATTGCCTCATTTTTATTTAATGCTTTTGGAATTAGTGCTACCTCATGGTTAATCAATCAGTTCCAAACAGTTTGGGTCGTTGCATTTGTGATTTTATTCCAACCCGAGATCAGAAGGCTCTTAATCTATGTTGGACAGACGCGATTTTTTCGCACCATTTTTAGAGTTGGAACTAGTCGCTCACTTGAGGCAATTGTTGAAGCCTCACTACAATTAAGTAAAAAGAAATATGGTGCTCTCATTGTAGTCCAAAGAGAAACAGGATTACGTATTTATAAAGAGTCTGGTACTGCGATTAAAGGAGAAGTAACCTCTGGTCTATTGTTATCAATTTTTCACCCAGAGAGTCCATTACATGATGGAGCAGTTATTTTGCAAAATACACTAGTAGAGTCAGCAGGATGTATACTACCTCTTACAGAAAGTGATATGATAACACCTGATATGGGTACAAGGCACAGAGCGGCATTGGGACTTACAGAAGAATCAGATGCTATTGTTATTGTGGTTTCAGAAGAAAGAGGAGCAATCGCAACAGCAGAAAATGGAAGATTTGTAAAACTTGATATGGATGAAATGGACCTAAGACGTTTTCTTAATGAAAGACTATTTATATCATCAGGTGATTAAAATAATGTGACTAATAAACATATTCTAATTTATTAAATTAGAATATGGAATTCTCAGAAATAAAAGAGCTTTTTACTAAGGCAAGTAAAAAATATTTTGTTCTTCGGGGGTATCTTTGATATTGCCTTATTGAATAAGCAATTAATTAATCTTAAAGAAAAATCGACCGATCCCGATTTTTGGAATGATAACAAGAAAGCTTCGGCTATTTTAAGAAATATTTCGAGAATAGAAAAAGAGATTAATCTTTGGAGCGATATTGAGCAAAAATATAATGATGTTGAAGTACTATTTGAATTTTTCGAAGAAGGCGACATTACATTAGATGATTTGATTCATGAGGTAAAAAAATATAATCACACAATAGAAGAACTAGAGCTTAAAATGATACTTGGTCGGGAGGAAGACACACAGGATGCTATTTTAACAATACACCCTGGTGCAGGAGGGACTGAGAGCCAAGACTGGGTACAGATGCTTTATAGAATGTATGGTCGTTGGGCCGAAAAAAAGGGATTTAACATTTCTATAATTGACTTTCATGCTGGAGATGAGGCTGGAATCAAAGAAGTTACATTTGAAATTAAAGGAGACTATGCATACGGTCTATCAAAAGCAGAATTTGGTGTGCATAGAATGGTGCGCATTTCCCCATTTGATTCAAATAGTAAAAGACATACTTCGTTTGCATCAGTTTATGTATACCCATCCATTGATGAAACAATTGAAATTGATGTAAGAACAAGTGATATTAGAATTGATACCTATAGAGCAAGTGGAGCTGGTGGCCAACATGTAAATAAAACTGATTCAGCTGTGAGAATTACACATATCCCAACAGGAATAGTAGCGCAGTGTCAAAATGAGAGATCTCAGCATAAAAATAAAAGTCAGGCAATGAAATTATTAAAAGCTCGTCTCTATCAGCTTGAAATTGAAAAAGAAAAAGAAAAACAAAAAGATTTGGAAGTTCAAAAAAAAGATATAGCATGGGGAAGTCAAATCCGATCATATGTTTTTCATCCTTATAACCTCGTTAAGGACCATCGTACAAAGCAAGAAACTGGTAATATACAAAGTGTGATGGATGGTGACTTAGATATGTTTATACGATCATTTTTATTATCAGAAATTCCAGAAAAATTATTAAATACATAAAAGGTGAAAAATGTCTGAAGACAATAAAAGTTTAGTTCAAATAATCAATTTTAGAAAAGAGAAGCTAGCAAAGTTAAAAGAACTGGGTTTTGAGCCATATCCTCATAAATATGATCGTACTCATAGCAGCAGTGATATTTTAAATAATTTTGAAAATCTAGAAGATAAAGATGTATCTATATCTGGTAGAGTTATGTCCTTAAGAAAAATGGGGAAAGCATCATTTATCCATGTTATGGATGCATTTGGGCATATTCAGGTTTTTATAAAGAAGGATACTGTTGGTGAAAAAGTCTATGAGGCTTTTAAATTAATAGACATTGGTGATTTTATAGGAGTAAGTGGAATTGTTTTTAAAACAAAGACAAAGGAGATTTCAATTAATACCAATGAGTTTATTATTTTATCAAAGAGTATTAGACCACTTCCAATAGTAAAAGAAAAAGAAGGGGAGGTTTTTGATGCTTTTAGGGATAAAGAATTAAGATATCGAAATCGTCATTTAGATTTAATAGTCAACCCAGAAACTCGAGATATTTTTAGGAAAAGAACAGAAATTATATCTGATATCAGATCAACTCTTGATTCAAAAAAGTTTATGGAAGTAGAAACACCTGTTTTACAGCCAATTTATGGAGGTGCAAATGCGAGGCCTTTTACAACACATCACAATGCACTTGGTCAAAAATTATATCTTAGAATTGCCGATGAACTATATTTAAAAAGACTAATAATTGGAGGATATGAAAAAGTATACGAAATTGCAAAAGATTTTAGAAATGAAGGTATGGATAGAAGTCATAATCCAGAATTTACAATGCTAGAATTTTATTGGGCATATGCGGATTATAATGATTGTATGATTTTGGTTGAAGAGATTATAAGAAGTGCTGCAAAAAAAGTTGGAAGCTTATCAATTAAATGGGGAGAAATTGATATAGATTTATCAAAAAAATTTGAATGCAAAACATTTTATGGATTACTAAATGAAAAAATAGGGTTAGATATCTCTCTTTTGAATGATAATGAGCTTTTCGAAGTTTGTAAAAATCAAAATTTAGAGATAGAAAAAAATGCAAATACTGGACAAATGTTGGATAGCTTGATGAATACTTTGATTGAGCCTAAACTAATTAATCCAACATTTATTATAGATTATCCAAAATCTATATCTCCGCTCGCAAAGTTAAAAAGAGATGGTAGTCAAAATATTGTCGAAAGATTTGAATTGTTCATAGGTGGCTCAGAGTTTGCTAATTCTTTTTCAGAGCTTAATGATCCAATTGACCAAAGAGAGAGACTTGAGGCTCAGGCAATATTAAAAGAAAAGGGCGATGAAGAAGCGCAGCCGATAGATGAAGATTTTATACGTGCAATGGAGGTGGGTATGCCGCCAACAGGTGGTGTGGGAATTGGGATTGATAGGCTTGTTATGCTTCTAACAAATAATCGCTGGATAAGAGATGTAATATTTTTTCCTACAATGAGGCCAGAAAAATACTGAAAATGAATCTTCACCTGCAGTTTGTTCTGCGTTATTTGTATCTTAAAGTCGGAAATAGTTTTTCATCAAATGCAAGCATTCTCGCAATTGTTGGTCTTTCAATTGGCTTATTTTCCTTGATTCTAACCTTAAGTATAATTAAAGGTTTTGAAAATGTTTTAAATGAAAAATTATCAGGTATTGATGGTAAAGTAAGATTGCAAAATATTTTAGGTAAGCCAATTAGTAATTCAGAAAAACTTAACTCTTTATTATCTGATATAGATTACCCACTAGAGATAACACCATTCATTCGCGGTAATGCGATGATTCAGATAGGTGGAAAGACAGATGGAATAATCATCGAAGGTGTGGATGAAATTCCAGATCAAACCTATTTTGATTTAAAAAATTATAATATTAATAAAGATGAGATTATTATAGGGAAGGCATTGGCTGATGAAATGGGTATCAGAATTGGAGATCAAATAATAATTACTCCGATCTTAAGTCCAACAAATAATATAATTAATCAAAAATTCAATCTAATGAAAGTTATTGGATTTATTGACTCAGGTATGCAAGAATACGACAAAACAATTGCATATATTTCGATTGATAGGGCAAGGGAAATATTTGAAATGGATAATGCGGTAAGTGGATATATAATCAATAGCAGTGAGCAGATTGAGAAAATAACAAAAGTTTTAAATGAGAAGATTAGGTATCCATATTATTATGAGACTTGGAGAGAGAGACATCGGATTATATTTGACTGGATAAGAATACAACGATTACCGATAGTTATAATATTTAGTTTAATCGCCTTAGTTGCAATAACTAATATAATGGCTGCGGTATCAATGATTATAAGGGAAAAAAGTAGCCAAATAGGTATCTTGATTTCATTGGGTATGGAATCAGGTAATGTACGAAAAATATTTTATTATTATGGAGGAATGATAGGTTGTCTTGGAAGTTTTCTGGGTTCTATCATGTCATATTTATTTATTTTATTTCAGAACAAATATAAGATCATTACATTGCCGGAAGATATTTATTTCATGGATTATATTCCTGCAAAATTTGACTTATTCGTTTTTTGTTGTGTTTTCATTTTAACAATACTGATATCTATAATATCAACTGTAATTCCTTCAAGATCTATCATAAAGCAACGGCCAACAGAACTGCTTGTGCAAGAATAATGCGATTCTTTTTCATTGCAAATAGATTTCTTAATTCAAACAAAGGAACTGGAAAACTTACTGGAATGGTGTCTATAATCGGTATAGCAACTGGTTGTTTTGCACTAATAATCTCTGTTTCAGTACTTAATGGTTTTAAATCTCAGATAAATAAAAAGGTAAAAAATTTTGAAGGTGACATAAAAATATCAGGTAATGGGTTAAGTGATGATCTATCAATTTTTTACGAAGTTGATAATATAAAAATTGTTTCACCAAATAGAGAAAGAAGGGGTGTTATCATAAATGGTTCTAAGAAAAAGGTTGTAACCTTCAAAGAAATAGATATAGATATAGTGAAAGATTTTTATACAATCCCTATCATTGGACATTACCCAAACAACAAACAGGTTTTAGTTGGATATGATATAGCTTCTAGATTAGGTATAAAAGTAGGCGATGATATAATAATTTCATCACCGTTGGACCAAAAAACAGTATTAGGTTTTTTACCTTCAAAAAAATTGGAGGTAAGCGGTATTTTTCATTCGAAGGTTTTAGACTATGATAATAAGTTTGTTTTCATTCCAAAAAATATTGGATCTAAACTATTTACAAATAAAAATCAAATAAAAAACTTCGATATTAAAATAAAAAACCCAAAAAAAATAATAGCAGTTAAGGAAGACCTAATTAAATCATTAGGTGAAAACATTAAAGTAGAATCTTGGGAAGAAAGATATTCAACTCTAGTAAAAGCAATGAACATGGAAAAGCTGGGTTCTATGATTGTACTAAGTCTGATTATCCTTGTCGCATCATTTAATATGATGGCAACTTTATCTCTTATTACAATAAAAAAGATAAAAGATATTGGTATACTTAGAATATTGGGATTTTCAGTAAATGATACCCAAAAAATATTATTTGCTCAGGCAATTATTATTGGTGGTAAAGGAACTGTTTCTGGAATTTTATTTGGTGTCGGTTTTGTTATTTTTCAGAAAGTGTCTGGATTTATTAAGCTTCCAGGTGACATATATGCGATGGATAATTTGCCCATGGTGTTTTCGATTTTTGATATGGTTATAATAATATTAATTAGTTTAATTCTAATTACTGTACCAGGGTTATTTTCCGCAAGGAAAGTCACAAATCTCAAACCTATAGAGGCTATAAAATGGGTAAAATAATTTTAGATGCTAAGGGAATTATAAAATCGTACAAAAATGGTGAAAATAAATTAAAAGTTCTCGATGGTGTCAACCTCTCAATTGATGAAGGAGAAATAATTACCGTAGTTGGTAAATCTGGGTCTGGAAAATCAACACTTTTAAATATACTAAGTACTCTAGATAATGCAGATGAAGGTAAAATAATAATAGATGGTAAAAATATTGAAGGGTTTTCAGATGTTGAAATATCTAAATTCAGAAATTCAAGCATAGGTTTTGTATTCCAGTTTCATCATTTATTGCCTGATTTTACTGTTCTCGAGAATATTTTGATGCCTGCATGGATAAAACAAGATAATTCGAAAATTAATAAAGCAAACACATTATTAGATACCTTACAACTAATGGATATTAAAGATAAATTCCCCTTGGAGTTATCAGGTGGAGAAAAGCAGCGTATTGCAGTATTGAGAGCATTAATAAATGGACCAAAAATTTTATTTGCAGATGAACCAACTGGGAACATAGATGAAAAGAATGCGTTATTATTGGTTGACCTATTTAGAGAAATAAACAAAGATTATAAGGTCACTATACTGTTAACAACACATAATCCAGATGTTGCTGCAATTGGTGAAAAAACATACGAGCTTAAATCAGGAATGTTAAAAAAGAGAAAAGAATTTTGAATATGAAGAAAAATTTTTCAAAAAGATTACAAGATATATTAAAACATGCCAAGGAGGATGCAATACGTTTAGGCCACTCGTATGTTGGATCAGAACACTTACTGATTGGTTTGTTAAAGATAAGGTCTGGAATTTCTTCAAAAATTTTTGAGCTATATGACATTGACATTGAATCAGTTATTAAAATGATTGAAGATATAATCAATACTTCGGAAAGTACTATGACTTTAGGCCATCTACCATTAACAATACGAGCTGAAAGGGTACTAAAGAATGCTTACCTTGAAGCCTCTTCAAGAAACCAGAGCGTTGCGGACAATGAGCATCTACTGCTCGCAATGCTGCGTGAAAAAGAGGGCGTGGTTTTTGAAGTATTAAGTTCTTTTAATTTTGATTTTGATACTGTTTCTGAACTTGTTGATGGCGAAAATATAAATGAAGATGATTCATACGCCATAGATCAGTACGAATCGGAAGAAAAAACACCCACTCTAGATCACTTTTCACGAGACATTACAAATTTAGCACTAAAAGGAAAATTAGACCCTGTAATTGGGAGAGAAAAAGAAATAGAAAGAGTTGCGCAAGTATTAGCACGTAGGAAAAAAAATAATCCAGTGCTTATTGGCGAGCCTGGTGTTGGTAAGACAGCTATTATTGAAGGATTAGCGCAAAGGATTGTTCGCAAAACTGTTCCAAGACTTCTTCACAACAAAAGAATTTTATCATTGGACCTAGCTGCAATTGTATCAGGCACAAAATATAGGGGGCAATTTGAAGAGAGATTAAAAAGTATTATGAGCGAGCTCGAATCTCAAAATAATCTGATTATATTTATTGATGAACTTCATACTTTAGTTGGTGCAGGGGGTGCTTCAGGGTCTTTGGATGCATCAAATATGTTTAAACCATCATTAGCTCGGGGAGATATTCATTGCATAGGTGCAACTACCTTAAATGAGCATAGACAACATATTGAAAAGGATGGTGCGCTTGATAGAAGATTTCAAAAAATCTTAATTAATTCTCCTTCTGTTAATGAATCAATTGAAATCTTATTGGGCTTAAAGGAAAAGTATGAGGAACACCATAATGTTAAATATGCAAATAATGCGATTGAAGCATGCGTTAATTTATCTGAAAGATATATTACTGATAGATTTTTGCCGGATAAGGCAATTGATGTTTTAGATGAGGCAGGTGCAAGAGCTCATATGTTTAATGATAAAGTTCCAAAAAATATTATAAACATAGAAAAAAAGATAGATAGACTTCGATCGGAAAAAGAGTTAAAGGTGGCAAAGCAGCTCTTTGAGGAAGCTGCAATCATTAGAGATCAGGAGCGCAAACTTTTGGATAAACTTAGCAAAGCTCAGCAATCTTGGAACGAAAAATCAAAAGTTGATGAGCTAATTATATCATCTGAAAATATAGCTGATGTCGTATCTTTAGTTACAGGCATTCCGGTTAATAAAGTAGCTGAGTCTGAAAGTCAAAAATTGCTAAACTTGCCAAAAAGTTTAAGTCAGTTTATAATTGGTCAAAAAAAAGCTATAGATAGCATTTCAAAAGCTATCCGAAGAGCAAGGACAGGCTTAAAAACCCCATCTAAGCCTATAGGAGTTTTTTTATTTTTAGGGCCCACTGGAGTAGGTAAGACAGAATTAGCAAAAGTATTAGCAAACTACCTATTTAATCATTCTAATTCTTTAGTAAAAGTAGACATGTCAGAGTTTACTGAAAGATTCTCGCTGTCAAGATTGATTGGGGCACCTCCTGGTTATATTGGGCATGATGAAGGTGGTGAATTAACAGAAAAAATTCGTAGGAATCCGTACTCTGTGGTATTGCTTGATGAAATTGAGAAAGCTCATCCTGATCTTTACAATATAATGCTTCAAGTATTTGATGACGGAGTTCTTACTGATGGATTAGGAAGAAAAATCGATTTTAGTAATACAATTATCATCATGACTTCAAATTTAGGAACAAAAAGCATTCAAGATAATGGTTTAGGTTTTGGTGATAACAACAGTGTAGATAATTATAACATTGTAAGTAATAAAATTATTAAATCTGTTAATGATACCTTTTCCCCTGAGCTAATTAATCGCATTGATGATACTATAGTATTTCATTCATTAAGGGAAAAAGATATATTTCAAATAATTGATTTACAATTAAAAGATTTGTCTGATAATCTTTCAAAAATGGGCTTAAAGATAAAACTTTCTATTTCCGCCAAAAGGTTATTAGCTAGAAGAGGCTATGATCCAAAATTTGGTGCTAGGCCACTAAGAAGAGAAATTCAGGTTAGCTTAGAGGATTACCTTTCTGAGGTTTTTTTGCAGAAGAAATTTCCTGAGGGAACTCTAATAAAGGTAAATACAAATAAATCAGAGTTTCAATTTTCATTTGTTGAGAAAAATACATCATCTCTAAAAAATAAATCCGCCTAATAGTTTTATTTTAAATAATTCCTGTCAAATAGTACTATTGAAATATAGAATCTGCCAAATAGTACTATTAACTCTCTTGGAATATTGCTTGTAACAATTGTTGAAATTAATTGAGGTGATTTGATGTCAAAAATTATAGGAATCGATTTAGGAACTACCAATTCTTGTGTTTCCGTCTTAGAAGGTGGGGAACCCACTGTAATAACAAATCCTGAGGGAGGTAGGACTACTCCATCTGTTGTCGCTTTTGTTAAAGATGGTGATAGATTAATTGGTCAGGCTGCAAAGCGTCAGGCGGTCACTAATCCTGAAAATACCATCTTTTCTATCAAGCGCTTCATGGGACGAATGTTCAAAGAAGTTGACAATGAAATTTCGGAAGTTCCATACAAAGTAGAAAAAAATTCTAGTGGTGCGGTAATAGTTAGAGCAAACGATAAAGATTATACACCTCCAGAAATAAGTGCGATGGTTTTGCAAAAATTAAAGCAGGACGCTGAAGAATATTTAGGTAATAAAGTAACAGATGCGGTAATTACTGTTCCAGCATACTTTAATGATTCGCAACGACAGGCTACAAAGGATGCTGGGAAAATAGCAGGACTAAATGTTCGTAGAATTATTAATGAGCCGACCGCTGCGTCACTCGCTTATGGTCTTGATAAAAAGAAAGATGAAAAGATTGCAGTTTTTGATTTAGGCGGTGGAACTTTTGATGTATCAGTTTTAGAATTAGGAGATGGCGTTTTTGAGGTAAAATCTTCGAATGGTGATGGACATTTAGGTGGTGATGATTTTGATCAAAAATTAATCAATTGGATTGCTGACGAATTTAAAAAAAGTGATGCAATTGATTTGCGTGAGGACCCAATGGCTCTTCAGAGGTTAAAAGAAGCGGCTGAGTCAGCAAAAAAGGAATTGTCTTCATCCAAACAGACAGATATAAATTTACCTTTTGTAACTGCTGATGCTTCTGGCCCAAAACATTTAAATTTAACTTTATCTAGGGCAAAATTTGATGAATTAGTCGCTGATTTGGTTGAAAGAACAGTTGAGCCCTGTAAAAAAGCTTTGTCTGATGCAGGCTTGAGCTCATCTGAAATTGATGAAGTCATTTTAGTAGGGGGTTCGACCAGGATACCAAAGATTCAAGAAAAAGTAAAAGAAATTTTTGGTAAAGAACCAAACAAAAGTGTTAATCCAGATGAGGTTGTTGCCTTAGGAGCGGCTATTCAAGGGGGTGTTCTTGCTGGCGATGTTGATGATGTATTACTATTGGATGTTACACCCTTATCACTTGGAATTGAAACACTTGGTTCAGTTTCTACAAAACTTATAGAAAGAAATACAACCATACCCACAAAGAAGTCACAAATATTCAGCACCGCCGCAGATAATCAAACTACCGTTGAAATTCATGTCTTGCAGGGTGAAAGAGAGATGGCATCTGATAATAAAACTATTGGAAAATTTCACCTAGCAGATATTCCACCCTCGCCTAGGGGTGTACCGCAGATTGAGGTGACATTTGATATTGATGCAAATGGTATATTAAATGTAAGTGCGCAAGATAAAGCAACAGGTAAAGAACAAAGTATCAAGATTGAAGCATCCAGTGGTATCTCCGAATCTGAAATAGAGAAAATGATTAATGATTCCAAAAAGAACGAACAAAAAGATAAAGAAAAAAGAGAGCAGGTAGATATTACTAATCAGTCTGAGCACATGATTTATGAAACAGAAAAAAATATTAAAGAGAATGGTGATAAATTAAATGATGAGGATAAGACTCAGTTAAATGAAAAATTAGATGCGATGAAAAAAGCCAAAGAAACAGGGAATACATCTGATATGAAGAGTGCACTTGAAGAATTAAACAATTCTTGGTCAAAGGTTGCTGGGAAGATGTACGATGGAGCAAATCAATCAAATCAAGAAGAAAAGGAGGATACCTCTAAAGAGAAAAAGAGGAATAATAAGGATGAAATAGAAGATGCTGATTTTGAAGTTGTTGATTAAGATAAATATTATATCCATTTTTTATAGAAAGCGTTCAATTTTGAGCGCTTTTTTGTTTTTGGAACACCTTATTGTTGAAGTAGTTTACTGATAAGATAATATTTATGTTTTCAAATAATAAAAAATCAAAGATTATAGCCATTACTTTTACAGTAATTTTCGTTATTCTGATTTCTAATGCCGCTTTTTGGCAGTCTTATATTTTAGATCAAATCAATGAAAGACTTTCTGATAATAGGTTCAAAATCATCTCTGCTAAGATTTCTGGCAATTTATTTTCCATTATAAAAATTAAAAAAATCAAGGTTACTCACCCTAGTTATGGTGATTTATCAATAAACAAGAGTCTTATTAATCTAAACTTTATATCTTCTATGTTTGGTAGACTTACATTTGACTACATAAGCATAGAAAATATAAGAACTCAGTCTCTAAATAGTGCTTTGAATGAAGCTGAGCCAATAAAAAATTATACTAGTTCGAAAATCCCCTTTGATGTAAATCAATTCTACATAAGTGGTCAAATTCCCATAGAGTTCCAACGAGATATATTAATTTTAGTTGGTGAGTTAGAGGGCAGCATAAATAATCGCAATGATTTAAAAATATTCCTATCAAAATTAAGTTTAAAAGGTGAAGGTGAAAATTCACTTGAATTTAAAATGAAAGACCTTGATTTGGTTGCAAATGAAAATGGTATAATCATTGAACAATTTTCTGGTAAAGTTGGTGATGCTCCAATTAACGGTATTATTTCTTATGTATATAATGAATCAAAAATCCATGGTTCAATAAATATTGATGAGTTTTTTATATCTGAAGATTTATTTAGTCAAACTCCTTTAAAAGGTAAATTTGGGAAGATATCTGGGAAAGTAGATTTTGAATCAGTGAAAGGAAATACAAAAGGTAACTTATCTATATCGAATAAGCTTGGTTTAGATATGAGTGGAGATATAAATGTAATAAAAAAGGATTCAAATATATTTCTAAGGTCGTTAAATCTTTATGGCGAAGATTCTAGGCTAAGAGTAAATGGTGTATGGGAAAATAGTAGGCGTCTTAGTGGTTATTTTTATCTTGATAGCTTAGATTTCAGTCGCTGGCTCATTGATCAAGAGCCAACATTATTATCTGGGATGGCCATATTGAACGGTACTATAGATAATAAGAAAGCTCTTGAAGATATCGAGCTTACTCTTGAAATAGCAGAGTATGGTGTATTTGCTGATTATGAAAGTTCATTTCATGGTACTGTAATCTATAGTGATAGTATAATTTCGACTGTAGATCCTGTGATGTTGGTAATAGGAGAAAGCATATTATCTATTGATGGGAATACAAATTTAAAAACAA
>MDSZ01041269.1_pt1 | contig 17333 bp, 17 predicted proteins | sample 811201 | NCBI WGS metagenome assembly MDSZ01 (sample SAMN05326647, study PRJNA326480) | marine metagenome | isolation source: seawater | place: Indian Ocean: North | collected 2010
CTAGGGTATTATCTAGAAAAGAGAGAAATAATACTAAATTAACTGTCAATTATAATAATCCAATTCAGGCTCCCATTACTCCGGGCGAAGAGATTGGCACATTATGGTTTGATGTAAACGGGGTACGCGAAGAAATCCCACTAATTTCAAAGGAAGGTGTAAGTCAGTTACCGGTATTTAGCCGCATTTCTGAGGCAATAAAATACCTGATTTTTGGCGCTGCGCCGTCACTAAATTAATTTGCTAAAATCCGTGCTCTGGAAAAAAAGATAATGGTAAAGAAAACGAATAAAAATAAAGGAATTTTTATTACTTTTGAAGGTGGTGAGGGTAGCGGAAAATCAACTCAGATACAAAAACTAAAAAAAAATATATTAGGCTTTATTTCAGATGTTGAAATAGTAATTTCTAGGGAACCAGGTGGTACTGAAGTTGCGGAACAAATAAGAGAGATATTAGTTAACGGAGCGGCAGATAAATTATCTGTGAGAACAGAAACTTTGCTGATGATAGCGGCAAGAGCTGAACATATCGATCGTGTCATTTTACCAGCAATTAAACGTGGAGCAATCGTATTGTGCGACAGATTTAAGGATTCATCTATTGTTTACCAAGGTATTGCAAATAATATTCCGAATGGAGAAATAGATAAAATACATGCATTTGCGTTAAAAACTTGTGAACCTGATTTAACAATATTAATAGACGTTCCTGCGGAGATAGGTATAAAAAGAGCCTTAGATAGAAACGAGAACAATCAAAGGTTCGAAAGAAAGGGAGAGCTTTTTCATAAAAAAATTAGGGATGGTTATCTTAAGATTGCTTCTTCACAACCAGACCGTATCAAAATCATAGATGGCTCTCAAACAATCGAAAAAATTTCAGCTGAAATTTTTCAACTTGTTTCTCCAATCCTCCAAAGTAGTTTGAGTAAATGATCTTAAAAAATAAAGAGACAATTAAAAATCGACTTTATGGCCATAAAGACTTTTTAAATAAATTCTGTATTGCAAAGCAAAATGGTGAGCTTCACCATGCTTATTTAATTTCTGGAAATGTTGGAATAGGAAAATCCTTTTTGTCGAGGCAGCTGGCAGTCTATTTACTTGATGATAATAATAAAAAAACTTTATTAGAAAATTCCTCTATATCAAATGAAGTCGAGTATGTCCTGAGTTTGGATCAAGAAAACTCTGTTTGGAGACAAGTATTTTATCACTCACACCCGGATATGACCTATCTTTCTGCTATTAAGTCTGATCAAAATAAATCCGGTCTTATTAAAATTGAGGATATTAAATCAATTGCAAATATAACTAATCATCAGTCGGGAAGAGGCGGATGGAGAGTCATTATAATTGACAGCATCGATAAAACCAACCGCAATGGAGGTAACGCTATTCTAAAGATTTTAGAGGACCCTCCTTACAAAACAATTTTTTTTCTGATTGCCCATAATACTTATAGTGTTTTACCCACAATTCGATCAAGATGTCAGCAGATTAAATTAAATCCTTTGTCAATTGAAGATACCTGCTTAATTCTGAAGGAGCAAAGAAAAGATATAGAAGATGAGCAGATAAAAAATCTAGCCTTACTTTGCGAGGGCTCGCCCGGAATGGCTCTGTTAATTTATGAATCAGGTATAGACAAATATATAAACGAATTAGATGAACTTATTAAAAAAAAATCAGAACTTGATGAACTTTTGACGCTCGCTTTCAATTGGGGAAATACTATCTCTAAAAACTCCAAACTATCTCTAGCAACTCAATTTATTTTTGATAAATTATTCTCAGAATCTGCCCTTCGAGCACTTAAAATCAAAAATAACTTTTCTTCTGACCAACTGTTTTATTTTTCTATTTCAAAATTAGCAGACATGCTAGCGGAAACATTCACATCTAATGAACTAGCAAATATACATATGGATTGGCAAAAAGAATTTCAGTTTAATCAAGCTAATTATCTTGATATGGGTATTTTTATGCAACAAACATTTTACAAATTCTATAGCCAAATGCACATTAGATAGGCTATGTAAAATCGGAATAGCTAACATAAGTTTAGCTGCATGTGAAAAGGTATTTATATGCGTAAAAAGTTTTATATAACTACGCCGATATATTACGTTAATGATAATCCTCATATTGGTCACGCTTACACAACATTGGCATGTGACGTTTTGGCTCGCTTTAAACGATTAGACGAACATGATGTTATGTTTCTTACAGGAACAGATGAACATGGTCAGAAAGTACAAATGGCTGCAGAGAAAGCTGGAATATCTCCAAAAGATTTTACTAATAAAGTCTCTAAAAAATTTGAATCCTTGGCGAGAAAAATGGGATTCTCGAATGATTGTTTTATTAGAACAACAGAAGCCAGGCATTATGAATCGTGTCAAAAAATATGGCAAAGACTCATGGATAGAGGAAATATAACTTTATCATCATACTCTGGTTGGTACTCAGTAAGAGATGAAGCTTTTTTTGCTGAAAATGAATTAGTTAATGGTGTTGCACCTACAGGAGCACCCGTTGAGTGGGTAGAAGAACCGTCATATTTCTTTAATCTTTCAAAATGGCAGCAACCTTTGCTTGATTTTTATGAGAAACACCCCGATTTTGTAGCACCTAAAAGTAGATTCAATGAAATCAAGAGATTTGTTGAAGGTGGGTTAAATGATTTATCAATTTCTAGGACCACGTTTGATTGGGGTGTACCTGTCCCAAATGATCAGGAACATGTAATGTATGTCTGGTTGGATGCTTTAACAAACTATATCACTGCAACCAACTGGTGTGATATGGAAGAAAATCAATTTGATAAATGGTGGCCTGCTGATTTACACATGGTAGGAAAAGATATTTTAAGATTTCATGCAGTATATTGGCCTGCATTTCTAATGGCGGCCGAATTACCCATGCCTAAACGTGTATTTGCCCATGGATGGTGGACAAACGAAGGGCAAAAAATATCAAAATCTTTAGGAAATGTAATAAATCCAATTGCATTGATTGAGGAATACGGTCTGGATCAAATTAGATATTTTATGATGCGTGAAGTACCATTTGGAAGGGATGGTGATTTTTCAAAAGCAGCATTAATTAATCGAATTAATAGTGATCTCGCAAATGATTTTGGTAATCTTTCTCAGCGTGTTTTATCACTAATTTACAAAAATTTAGACGGCAAAATTCCATCAATACCAGAAGAACCACAAAAAGAAGATCGCGACTTACTTAATAAGCTGAAAGAATTTCCAAATAAGGTGCGTGCTCTTATAAACGAACAATCATTTCATGAAGCACTTAGGATAATCTGGGATGTCATAGCCGAATCCAACAGATATATTGATAAGCAAGCCCCATGGTCATTGAAAAAAACTGATTTAAATAGAATGTCAGAGGTCTTAGGTATTTTGGTTGAAGTTATAAGATGTGTTTCCTTGCTAACGCAGCCTTTTATGCCAGATGCAAGTGATAAACTATTAGATCAAATTAAGGTGTCCCCAGAAGAAAGGCTTTTTAGCTCACTTACAGATATTAATTCTTTATCGGGCCGAATAATAGAAAAACCGGAAGGTGTTTTTCCCCGCTATCTAAAATTAAAGGATGCGTAAATGCAATCAAACTTACCTATTATTGATTCACATGCGCATCTTGATTATCCAGAAATAATTGAACAATTGGATGATGTTATCAAGAGAGCGAACATAGCGGGTGTGAAAAAAATAATTTCTATCGGAGTTAAATTAAGTAAATCAAAAAATGTACAAGCGATATCTGAGAAGTATGAGGATGTATTCTTTTCAGCTGGAATACATCCTCATGAAGCATCTTCTGAACCAGACGCTTGTAATTTAGAAGCAATAATTCAAGCAGCATCTCACCCTAAATGCGTGGCAATAGGTGAAGCAGGACTCGATTATTTTTATGACCATTCCCCCCAAGAAGCACAGCAAGATAGTTTCAGGGTGCAAATACAGGCCGCAAGAGAATTAGATTTGCCCATAATCATTCATTCTCGTAATGCTGATAAAGATATGGCATCGATAATTGAAGAAGAATATCATAAAACCCCTTTTAAGGGTGTTTTGCATTGCTTTAGTTCTGGAAAGGACCTAGCAAAAAGAGCAATAAATATAGGATTTTATATTAGCTTTTCAGGTATTTTAACGTTTCCTAAATCTACAGAATTACGAGAAATTGCATCTGAATTGCCAAGTGACCGTGTTCTAGTTGAGACTGATGCACCATTTTTGGCGCCGGTACCTTTTAGGGGTAAAGCTAATGAACCAGCCTACACTGTATATACGCTTAAAACTCTGAGTGAAGCGTTAGGAAAACCTTTTGATGAGATGGCTAAACAAACTTTTCAAAATACCTTAAAGTTATTCTCCAAAATAGGAGAATATTAATGAAAATCACGATGTTAGGTTGTGGCACTTCTGTCGGCATTCCTGCGTTAGGTCGGGCAGGGTGGGGTACTTGTGACCCAGAAAACCCCAAAAATAGAAGACAACGTTGTGCAATTCTTATTCAAACAAAAAGTACAACTATATTGATTGATGCGGGTCCTGATATTAGAAACCAATTATTACCCACGAACATCAGTAAGTTAGATGCTGTTCTTATTACTCATACCCATTCTGACCATGTTGCGGGCATGGATGACTTACGTGTATTTTATTGGCCTGATCAAAACAAAATTAAACTATTTGGTTCTAAAGAACATGGGAACGATGTTCTTTCCAGATTCCCTTATTTATTTCAGAAAAACTCATCCTCACCTAGCTATTTTATTCCTCCTTTTGAATGGAATACTATCGAACCAGATGAGCTCTTTAAGGTTGGTGATATATCTATAAGAACACAATTTCAAAAACATGGAAACGGATTTTCCCTCGGCTTTGTTTTTAATGACAAGTTTGCATATTCTACCGATGTAAGCGAATTAGATGATAATTACTTAAATTCCATATCTAATATTCCTATTTGGATTGTAGAAACTCTCAGAAAAACGCCACATTCTGCACATGCCCACTTTGACCTAACTTTTTCCTGGATTGAAAAAGTAAAACCGGCAAAATGTTATCTTACACATCTTGGACTTGAGTCTGATTATGAGAGCTTATTGAATATTTGTCCTCCAAATGTTGAACCAGGTTATGATGGTTTAGTATTGGAAATATGAAAATTAATTGTATTAATTACATAATATATATTATGCGACAAAATTATATTATTTACAAAAAGACATTCCTCAATTTAAAATGATCTATGGGCGATTACTCCGGCCTTGGCATTGAAAATAATTCTGTAATTTTTGCATAGTCAGAGTATCCAAGTCTTGAAATTGGCTTGTAAATAGTGACATCGATTTTACCATCTTTAATAATACTTTCATCGAGGTTTATTCCAGTAACAAAACCAAGTATCATAGATGTTGATAAGTTATCTGACCGTGGTGGTAGTTCCACTATTTGCCACAGATTACATTCTAATGAAGCAGGTGCAAATTTTACATGTGGCACTTTAACAGTTTGTGATGGAGCTAAATCTATGTCAGCCATCTCAAATTCGCTAACACCTTTAGGGTAATTTTTTGACGAAATATTCATTTTATCGCGTAAAGCATAACTGACAATATTTACAACGAATTCACCCGTCTCTTTTATATTAGTGAGGGAATCTTTATCATTTGATTTCTCTTTTTTTGGGGCGCTGCAGAACATTACCATTGGCGGTTGCTCCGAAACCGCATTAAAAAAACTATATGGAGCGATATTTAAGGTTCCATCACTGCAACATGTAGAAATCCATCCAATTGGTCGTGGCGAGACAATGGCTTTGAAAGGATTGTGTGATAATCCTTCCTCTTTGTGTTTATTTGGATAGATAAACATTAAAAATCAAATCTAAATAATTCACTATTATATACTATGTTTATTTTATTTAGAATAAATTACAATATTTTAATAAAAAATGATTTTAGAATATTTCTTTCCCTACCCTTTTTTTATCTATTTATGCTATTATCGTTTTATCTTAATCTTATCTGATTATTTTAAAATTATTTATCCAAATTGAACTTCAGAGGTTTGTCTAGCATTTGAACCATTTTTGCCTATCTACTTGATACAAAATATGACATAACTGAATTTAATAATGATCAAATAAATTTGATAAATTTTCTTTCCCAAATTTTTAAAAATATTATGAGATTTATTAGGTTTCTATAAGATTTTACATATGCATGGTTGTAAGTGGTTTTATAATTGTCAAATATAATACAAATATTTCTTAATTCTGTTATACCGGTCGCACTCATATTTTTAATTGGTTATTTGTCTGGTAAAAATAAAAAAATTTCCAAAAATGAAGTCACCGGTCTATTTAAATTTATTGCCCAAATCAGCGCTCCAGCTATAATTATAAATATATTGATAACAACCGATATTTCAAACTTAAATACCAATTTACTGATTTATTACATAATTAGCGAAATTTTAGTTTATTTTTTTACATTTCTTTTTTTTAAAACTTTTCTAAATTTGTCCTACAGTAACTCTCTTTTGTTCGGTTTAGCAGCTTCTTTTGGTAATCATGTTCTTTTTGTCTATCCGATAGCACTATTTGCATTTCCTGCAGATATGATTACTCCAGTAAAAGGTATCATAACTGTGGATATTTTCATTTTTACTTTCTCATTAATTTTACTAGACCTTTTGACGAAACCAGAAATGAATAAACTAAATGCAGTAGCCAACCAAATTCAAAATCCAATTTTTATAGGACTCATTCTTGGATTAATCTTCAGAATATCATCGCTAGGAGAACATCTAATAATAGTTCGTAGTTCTGAATTCATATCATACGCAGCTGCGCCCTGTGGCCTATTTGCCTCTGGGGTTTTATTAGCTCAGACCACAATCAAAGGAAATATAAAACTGGCAACAATTTTAACGTTTTTTAAAATGATACTGCACCCTCTTCTCGGTTGGTTACTGATTATTATTCTAGGAAAATATTCAATTCAGGAAGCACAAACAACTTTAATGGTTACAGTTGCTCCTATCGGAATTATGGCCGTAACATTTGCAAGCCATTATAAAATGAATGCCGAGGCTGTTGCACAGTCAGTTCTTTTAAGCTTCTTATTATCTGTATTGTTTATTCCAGTTTTAAGTTCACTGTGATTAATATTATATGTAACTTAATAATTAAAAGACTTTTCACATGTAAATATTTCACTTTGAATAGAGGGGGTTCTGCCATAATTTACAATAGCTGAATGAAATAATTGGCCATTAGAAAAAAGAAATATATCTTGCCTTTCATAACTTTCAGCAAAGGCTTTAAAGCCAAAATGACCTTTCGAATCCTCAAAATGTGATATGTCATAGTTTTTGTGGTAAAACACTCCTGTACCAGTGATTGTATCATTTGTTAAAACAAACTGTAATTTTCGCCCTGGAAATGCTGGCGTCATAAGTCCAGAATCTGCAACTGTAACTCTCTCAAGTTCCTTACACTTAAACTCAAATTCTGCAAGTACATCTCTACTAAAAGCTAAAATAAACAAAAATAAAATAGCAGTATTCTTGAACATATATTTCTCCATTCAGAGCAAAAAAATTTTTGTCTTATTTTTTAACTAGATTTTGGACACAAGTTTATATTCTTTTTTTTGATTTAGTCACAGTTCATGACGAGACTAATTCTAAAACATAAAATCATCCAATAAATTAAAAAATATTTCTATCAAAGAATGAGTATTCTTTATTATTACATACCCAGATATTCATGGCTTTTTTGTCTTAAAAAAAACTTACGTTTTGTGGTGGCAAACCCAGTCCTTAAAAATTACAAAATCATTCCAAATTATTAGTTTTAAGTGATATTAGGTACTTTTTTTATTTTTTGATATAATCAAACCAGCAATTATGATTAGAAAAATGCCAATCCATTTTAATAATTCAAGCGTTTGAGACCATAGAAGCCAGCCCCAGAAAGCAGCGAAAATTAAGAAAAAATATTCGTAAATAGACAAAAAACTTGCCTCGATTTTTTGATAAGCAAATATGATTAGTGAGATAGCGGTAACGTTTAGTATTGCTTGTATCAATAACCAATATAGAAAATTAAAATCAACGGGTTTCCAACCAACAAAAAAATATTTTGCGGTCTCCGTATAAGTGGTTTCAGGACTAATCAGGTGAAAGGCTGTAGTCATGATAAATCCAATTAACCCAAAAGAAAAATAGTAACATGTTGTCAGGCAAAGAGTACTTTCATTTGAACACCAATTTTTTGTTGTTACAACAGCAAGACCGTAGAAAAAACCAGCAAGTACTGGGAAAAGTAGTAAAAAATTAAGTTGTTTGAAATCAGGTTGAAGAAGCACCCCTACTCCTAATGTACCTAAAATAACAGCTATCAATTTTGAGAGGCTGAATTTTTCAGAGAAAAAAAACCATGAAATCATTAAAACAAAAATAGGAGCCGTGAATAATCCAGCCCCTGCTTCAGCGACAGAAAGAAAAGACAAGCCAGCAAAATGACAAAATATAGCAAGAGTATTAAAAACAGATCTCAGAAATACTCTTTTAAACTCTTTTGGGATCAGGTTAATATTAGCCATTTTCGCAGTAAGAAGCAGAAGTCCCACTATCATGGTACTTCTAATACAGTGGTACTGCCAAATACCTACCTCTCCGTCTACAAAAAAATAAAGGTTATCGGAAAGACTCAACAAAAATACGCCGAATATAACGCATAAAATTAGTTTGCTTTTCAAATTGATTAAATTTATTCTAGATAATTTCAACAATAGTTACAGCTTTCTTTATTGAAGTTAGGATCAGCAAAAAATAAAAATGAATATTTTATAAGCCGTTATTTTTTATTCGCAATATTTTGCTTTCATTAATTTGAGCGAGAAATATTGCCAAAAAAACGAGTACAGTGCCTAAAAAAAATTCTTTTCGCAAACTCTCATTCAGCACAAAAAAAGCAAGCAACGCAGCTGATAAAGGATTGAAGGCAAGGCAAATTGATACATGTATTGGTTTGATTAGTTCCAGAGCTTTCATCCAGCATAACATCATAAGAACTCCGCCCGGTAAAACTAAAAATGCAATTGTTAACCATCCGACTAAATCAAAATTGACTAAGTTGGTCAATGGTTCGCCAAAAAATAGCATCATTATAAACATAGAAAATACACCAGATATCATTGTAATTGATAATATTAGGATGTTTCCATATTTTGATATGTATCCTCCAGCAAAAACAGTAAAAAATGACGCAAAGATAGCCCCTCCCACCACAAAAAGATTTCCAATAAAATTTGAGAAGAATGATTGTCCCCAGTAATTCCCAGAGATTGCAATATAAATTCCTGAACAGGCTAGTAAAACCGATAATTGTTTTAGTCGGTTGAAGGTATCCATTCCGAAAAGCGAAGACATGAATGCAGTCCATATGGGCATAGTTGCAAAAAGTAAACTAGCATCGCTGGCTTGCGTTAAAATTAATCCAATAGCAACACAAATTGGAAATCCGCCAAAATATATTACACCCAATAACGAAATTTTCAAAAAATCATGCGCTTGATATTCGGTGCTAAAAATTTTTGGGCGAAAAATTAATAATAATATCACTAATATTGATAAATACCGCAAGAAACATAAAGTAAAAGCATCTGTTTGTGGCAAAATTAAACGTGTAAATACAAATGTACTGCCTCCCAGAGTCGCCGAAATACAGGCATAAAATGTACCTATCAAAATATTATTCAATTTAAAAATATACATTTTTTAGACTATTCTAATAAAATCGATTTTGTATAAGTTATATTGCAACATTTAGTGCAGGCAAAGGATATTTAGTGGCAGAATATTGAGCTTACATACAATATATTGTATTTTTTTTGTACAAATAAAAAAAATAATTAGTTTTTTTATTTTTTTTCTGATAAAACATAATCGATTTTTAACTTTTTTCTTTTGCAAATTTTTGATGGTTTTCTGATGACTTTAACTAATAATATAACTCATTCTCATGATAATAAATTTATTTTGAAAGAATCGATTGAAGAGAAATTATATCAAATTATTCGTTCCGAGATTCGTAAAGGAGATTTGAAGCAAGGAACAATTTTAGTTCAAGGAACCTTGGCTGATAAATACGGGGTAAGCAGAATACCAGTAAGGAGCGCTCTTCAGTTATTAGAAAAAGATGGATTAATTCATAAAATTAACAATAAAGGTTCTTTTGTTGTCACTGAATATAATCGTGATGAAATATCAGAAATGATAGAATTGAGTAATTTAATAGAACTAAAGATAGTATCCAACTCATTCACTAAATTCACAGATTTTGGGATAAAGCAATTAACTGCTCTTAACCAAAAAATTAAAAATTGTTCGATGGAAAATTATAGAGATCTTAACCACGAATTTCATTTAGTCCTATTTTCATATTCAGATAAAGGACTATTCAGAAAATTTGCCGTTGATTTAAGAGAGACAAGGCCAATGTATATGTCGATCAAATCTTATGCAGATATCAGAAAAGCATATGAAGAGCACCAAGAAATGATAGAAGCAATTAAAAAAGGTAAACGTGAAATTTTTATCGCACTTTATGAAAAGCATATTCACTGGTAAAGAACAGCAACAAGTTATCATTTATATAATTTGAAATTTATTATTATAACTTGCAAAAAAATATGTTTAGCTTTTAAAGTTGGCCTTACGTTGTGTTTGCGTATTGTATTAATCCACGTCCGTGGTAAGATTTTAATTCCGAAAAAAATGACCAGAAGAGGAAGATATCATCTGAAATGATATGTTATTTGTAAATGATACCCACCAACAATAATATGCTGCTTTTTGAAGAAACATCCTTAGCTAATTTAACTATTAAAAATAAGATTTTTAGAGCGGCTACTTCAGAAACAGCTGCGAATGAAAACGGAGATATTACGGAGAACCTGATTGATTTTTACAGGAAACTGGCAAGAGGCGGCACAGGGCTTATTTTCACCGGGCATATGTACATTGAAAAAGAAGGTCAATACGCCCCCTATCAAGTCGGCCTTACAGAGCATAACAATTTAAATAGACTAAGAGATTTAGTATCAGCAGTACATGAATTTAATGTGCCAATTATCGCAGAATTATCTCATTGTGGCAGTCAAACAATGATGAGCGATGTTAATACAAAAGCCCCATCTGTGTTGCCAAATCTTATATACGGCAATCAACCTTTTGAATTGTCCGAAAAAGAGATAGCTCAACTTATAAATAAATTTAAAAAATCAGCCTCAATAGCTATGCTTGCAGGTTTTGATGGCATTCATATTCATGGAGGGAACGGGTATTTAATTTCTCAATTTAGCTCTCCAATTACCAATAGAAGAAAGGATAGATGGGGCGGAACAAGCGATAACAGGAACCGTTTTTTTTTAGAGATTTATAAAGCAATTAGAAAAGAGATTGGTCCAAATAAATTTATTTCAGCAAGAGTTGGCATCAAGGATGTTCAACCAAATGGACTATCAAAAAATGAAGGAGTAGATAGGGTTAAAATATTGCAAAATCTGGGCATAAATGCGGTTGAGCCAACCTTCAATCTAATGAACACCTATAGAGATAACATTAAGCCATTCGCTGGCAACAGTCGATTGAAATCCTTTTTAAGCGGAACTTTCATATTTGATAAGCTTAAAATTCAGAACCACCAAGAAGGTTATTATTTAACTCTATGCGATGAACTTCGCCTTAAGGGGGTCACAATTCCGAAAATATTGGTTGGTGGTGTAAGGACTTTGACTTTTATGGAACAAGTATTGCTAGAAAAGCGAGCTGATTTTTTTGCTTTATCTAGACCATTTATAAGAGAGCCAAATCTTGTTGAAAAAATTAAATTACAAAAAACTAATCAAGTAGCTTGTGTCTCCTGCAACATGTGCTTTAAACATGAAGGATATCATCAAACTCAATGTTGGAGAACAAATATATCAAGTATAATCAGACATTTACTATTTAGTTTAAGACATAGTTTGAACAATTAAAATAGTAACTTAAACAAATGGGTCGATTCAAACATTCTACAAACGTTGGCTTTACATTAGCTGCTGCAGGCGCAATCATTCTTAGTTTAGAAGTCATTTTTCTTCGTTCTTTGAGTGATATAAATGGTTTTCAAATTATGTTATATCGCTCTGCTTCAGTTTCTTTTGTATTCTTAAGCTTTATTCTTTTATTTACTAACCAAAAAACAAATGTGAATTCCCTTAAGTTTAATTTTAAGGAAATTCTTTCTGGATTTTTTTTATCTATGTCTTTTTTTTGTTATGTATTTTCTATTTTAAATTCAAGTGTGGCATCCAGCCTATTGATTTTATCCATATCTCCGGTTGTCTCAGCTATATTAAGTAAGATATTCTTAAATGAAAATTTACCAAAATCCTTATTCGTGATTCTTGTTTCATTGGTAATTGGTTTATTTATTATTTTTGAAAATTCGGTGAATGACAGCCAGCTTTTAGGAAACTCGATTGCATTTTTTGGAGCATTTTTTTTTGCTGCATCTGTAGTCACTTCGAGAGCCATTGGCTCAAATAGTATAGCTTTTGGTGGCTTTTTAGCGGGTGTTTTTGCATTTTGTTCAGCATTATTGTGCTTGTTTGTTTTGGATTTATCAATTTTTATTCATTTAAAAGATATCGCTCTTATTTGTATAATGGGAATTTTCACTACAGGATTAGGAATGCTTCTATTACTTTTAAGTACGAAATACCTTGAGGGTCCATATGTAAGTCTCATAGCGCTATTAGAAGTAGTCCTAGCACCAGTTTGGACATTGCTATTTTTTTCAGAAGTTATAGCATTACAAGAAGTTATCGGAGGTATTTTAATTTTAACATCAATTTGTATATTTCTAATGAATACCAAACTAAATTTTAAAAATTTGAATTAAATAATAAGTTATTTGACAAATCTAAATTTGAGTATTTTAATAATTATACTGTATACAATATTCAAAACGAAGGCTAGATCATGAAAATTGAACGTTCTGAAATATCTGATTTTTTACCTGCACCAAAAATTACCAAAGTTGGTGATTACCTTTACACATCTACGATTTACCCAATGAACTCAGATGAAGGTGTTATATTGTCTAATCCCAAAATGGGGCAAATGGGTTCTTCTGATATCGAATTACAAACAGAATTGTGCTTTGATATATTAAATGAATATCTTGGTAAATTTGGTAGTGATTTTAATAAACTCATAAAAGTGGAAGTATGTCTAGCTAGTGAAGAGGATTTTTTTGAATTTAAAAGTGTATGGAAAGCTAGACTTGGTGATAAACTTCCCGCAAGAACTACATTAGTCGTTGGAGATAATTTTCCAATGCCTGGTTGTAAAATCAGTATTGATGCAATAGCGCTTGATGGTTCGTCAAACTTAAATTTAGAATATCTAAACGATCCAGAAAGTGATGCAAATATGGCTGCAGAATGTGCTCCCCATGCGGTCCGAGCCGGTGATTTTGTGTTCTGCTCAGCTTTCACGGCGTCTGATTTTGTTAACGGTATCGCTGTTGGCAAACCGCCTGGTTTTCCAAATTATGGAAATAATGCCCAAATGCAGATGGAATACATATGTCAAAGACTGAATAGGGTTTTAGCCCAGGTTGGTACTTCACTTGAAAACTGCGTTGATAGCCAATTATATGAAACTGATTTACTTAATTTTCACGCTGTTGACGGAGTAACTGCGTCTTACATGGGTGTATGCCCACCTAGGAGTTCAATGGGTGTTAACAGCTTAGTTGTGCCTGGCGCACTTTGCGCTCCTAATCTCACTGTATTAATACCCAACGAAAAATTAAACAAAGAACAATCGTTTGATGGCTTAAGATGGCATCCAGTATCAGTACGGGGAGTAAATTTTTCTCCAACCATGGTTGTCGGCGATTGGAGGTTTTTTGCTGGCCAAATACCTACAAATGATTTTAAATCATACGAGGGTGTGTCAGACGGTATGAAATTAACGTTGTCCGAAATCGAGCAACAAACTAACTTCACCATGGAATTACTTACTGAGCAGTTAGAAGCAAATAATACAGACTGGGAAAATTGCTTTCAGGTCAGAATGTATTTAATAGAGCCCAGACGTGATTTTAGGATTTTCAAAAGAGCATGGAAAAAACTATTTCCTGACGCGAGTAAATCACCAGCTCTTGTCTATATACCCTCTGTCCAAGAAAATGGTAAAACCGGAATTATGTTTGATGGCCCGCTAATTGAAATAGACCCAACTTGCATTGCTAAGTAACTAATTCGGTTCTAATATTATTTACTAAATAGTGTTGAGGTATTTATTGTTAAGCTTTAATTATAGCTTAAATTAATAAAAGTGTTTTTTATTGATCAGCAGTTAGTTACGAATAATTTGTCTGCATCAACAGGCCCATCAATTAGTTTTTCTGCTTTATCGGTAAATAACTTCCTATAATGTATAGATGCCGCATCTGGAACTGCAACATTAACTTCTGCTCGAATTTGTAGCGGAATATTCTCAGGTTTTTGTTCCTCTACGATCTCCCTATCCTGTTCCATAATCTCATCAAACCCGCCGGTGAAGTTCGTATCAGGTTCTTCTATTTTATAATTTCTCGCCATAAACACGAAAATTTTTGATAAATTTGCATCAATAGGTGAAGCAATAAAAGTTAAGATTGTTGTATCTCCTTCCTTACTGTCACCTCTCTCAGACCATGTTTTATGTTCGTTACTAGTGTTGACTACCTGCTTGCTATCATGAACGGTAAATGGAAAATCTATTCTGTATTTTCGTAATAATTTTGAATCGTAGTATTCATAATTTATTTGATCACCATTTGTTTTTACATCATGTTCTTTTATTAATGGACCGTCTGCTAATTCGGTAAAACCTTTATGTACAAAGTTAAAATGAGAGAAGTCAATAGCATTCTCAGCTATCCTGCCAGCACTTGACTCCCACACATATGAATTAACCAAAAACACCTTATATTTTGGATCATTCCAGGCATCTGAAGGCCATGTGGGAAATGCCTCCGGTTTTTCACTTAGATTTACCCAGATAAGACCAAATGAAATTTTTGCCTTATATTTGTGAATACACCATGTAGGCGGTATTTTTTTTGAGGCGTCCATGGACGGAATAGAGATACAATTTCCTTCTCTATCAAATTTCCAGCCATGATATGGGCACTGAATGGATCCACTATCATCTATTACTCCACCTGATAATTTAGCGCCTCTATGTATACATAAGTCTTTAAAAACAACCGGTTCGTTCATATGCATATATATAACTAAACGTTCACCTAAAAGCGTAATTGGCAACGGGACGTTAGAAATTTTGGATGCCTCCTCTACTGGGTGCCAGTAATTGACTAATATATCTCTCATAATTACTTACCTATATAAGTCTCAATAACTAATTCATTGTTTATAATTTCTTCTGGATTACCCTGTGCTATTAATTTTCCATCATTCATTACGTAAATAAAATCTGATATATCACATATGAAACGCAGATTATGATCTACAATTAAAAAAGTAATCCCTTCTCCGTTCAGTTCTTTGATTATTTCCATAAGCTGTTCTAATAAAGCCGGGTTTACTCCAGCTGCTGGCTCATCTAATAACATTATTTGCGGATTTCCCATAATTGCGCGAGCAAACTCAAGAATCTTTAGCTCTGGTGCACTTAAATCAATAACCCACTGATTTTTCTTTTCAAAAAGACCAAATTTTTTTAGTAACTCTTCTGCCTTATCAATCTGCTCCTTGTTCTCTTCACTCTTATTCAAGAAGTTTTTATAAAAATCGAAATTATTGTTATCTGAAAAGACCAGAAGATTTTCTAGAACTGTTAATCTGGGGAACCCAGTAGCGGTTTGAAATGTTCTAATCATTCCTAACTTAGCAATTTTTGAAGGAAGAAGGTTAGAAATTTCCTGACCTTCAAAGTTCACGCTGCCACGATCTAATTTGTCAAACCCACTAATAACATTAAATAGTGTAGTCTTACCTGCTCCGTTAGTACCAATTAGCCCAATAATTTTTCCTTCTTCCACCTCTAAAGACACATTTTCAACTGCCTTTACACCGCCATAAAATTTATCAACATTTGTCACCGTGAGCATCTTAAAACTTTCTGTTATATCTATGTTTTAATTACCTAATTATTGTAGGTTTTTCTCTAAGCAGTCCGTTGGGTAAATATCTTAATATTAGTATTAACGCCAAACCAACTAACGCGATCCTTAATGAACTCACTACCAAGGCAAGCTCTGCAGATAAATTTAAAAAACTAAGGGTTTCAAGTAAGATTACAAAAAATATAGCGCCCAAGAAAGCGCCTCTATTATTTCCTATTCCCCCTATTATCAGAGCGGTCCATACAAAAAAAGTTACATTTGGAGTAAATTGTGTTGGAACAATCAACGTATTCAACCACACATATAAAGCTCCAGACAATCCAGCAAGACAACCCGTGAACACATAAACACTGTGGTATTGTTTACTCGGTTCAATTCTTGCTGTTTTAGCTAGTGCTTCGTTTTCCCTAAGAGCCTTCAAACTTAATCCATAATTTGAAAAAGAGAGTCTATTTACCATCCTATACACAATTAGAGAAATGCATAGAAAGATTACAAATAATAAAATGAGATAATTATCTGGTGTAAAAAATGATTTAAGAGGTTGTTTTATATTATATATACCAGCAACCCCGTTCGTTAGCCAATTTTCATTTGAAAAGGTTATTCTAAGCACCTCTGAAAATGCAATCGTTGTTATTAAAAAATATTCCCGCCTTAATCTTAAGGAAGGAAGACCAATCAAATAAGCACTTACTCCACCTAGAACAATGGCTAAAGCTATTCCGTATATAGGATTTGATTCAAATCCAAACAAATAATGCTGATAGGACGCGGCCTCTGGCGCCACAATTATTGCATAAGAATAGGCTCCAACGCCAAAATAGGACACAATCCCAAGGTCCCACATACCTGCAACACCACACTCGATATTTAAAGCCAGACACAAGATTACATAAACAAATGCAAGTGTCAGAATACTAATTGAGAATATTAAGAAGCCCTCCATTATTATGTCTCCCTCCCCTTACTTTGCCACAATGATTGAAGCCCTTCTGGTCTAATGACTAAGACCAGGATAATCACTCCAAACGCAATTGCGGTTCTATAATTGGACGAAACAAATAAAAGACCAAACTCCATCGCAAAACCCAAAAG
>MDSZ01023412.1_pt1 | contig 17331 bp, 16 predicted proteins | sample 811201 | NCBI WGS metagenome assembly MDSZ01 (sample SAMN05326647, study PRJNA326480) | marine metagenome | isolation source: seawater | place: Indian Ocean: North | collected 2010
CATGTGCAACACATTCACTTATTGTTGAAACACTGGTTGGCATACGATTAAGGCCACTCGTCAAATAGTGTTCTGCTTTTAGTGAGTTTGTTAGTATATGATTATATTTATTTCTATTATAAGGAGTTACTTCGGGGCAAGTATCTCTTAGTATTAATGCTCCTGAGTCCTCTAAAATATCAATAGTTCCATCGGCATCTAAAATATCATAATTATATCCACTGGTGAAAAGCCAAAGTCTCTTATTAATGATTTTTTCACCAAGTTCCATCCTTGCACGTGCTGCTGCGGCTGTGGCTCTTGCTTCACCTATGCTAGCTTGGGGGCATCCTATAACAACTAAATCAACTTGACCTTTCGGAGAAAGTTCAGTATATCTATTGTATAAATCATCGATACCAAATATTAATTCTCCCTGATATTTATCTTTATTTGGAAAATATTCCGAGTCTCCATCAATCCACAACATTGGGCAGCCATAATTTGCAGCTGAAGCGGTTAATGCTTTACGCATTTCAAATGAAATTTGATCAGGCAAACCCACGATATATGGCATTGGCCCCCAAGGGAGTTTCCACTCTGGCCTGATTTGTTTACCTATCCAGTCACCTAATACACTCCAATCTGTTGGGTCTGACATTTCACACTCAATCTTCACAAGTATATTTGGAATTCTATTTTCAGGGATATGTAAGCCCCAGTAAGGAGCCCATCCTGTCAGAGAAGTAGCAAGGGCAGATAGTCCAGATTCTCGATTTGTGATTAGGGACGTATAAGAATTAGAAAAGCAAACAGCGTTTGACTCAGCCCACGAGCCAATGCCATGACCTGAGTCAATTCCTCTATCATAGGGAGTACAGGACAATGTGGCATCTATTCCTAATTCAGAATACGCTTGAACAATTTCGAATTGATATTTAAGAAAATCTGGATATTCTATGTCCATTTCTCCTATTTTCTCTAAATCGCAACCAGCAGAATTAAGAGTTGTGGGGATGACTACCTTACCCAAGGGATCACCAGATAAATCTGAAAGAAAACGTCGTAGACCATGGCCTCCGGTTATCACACTAACTCCAGAAACATGTGAATTATCGCATCGGATGAACTTCTCAGAACCCGCTGTTGAAGCTAAATCAATTACAAGTCTAGCAGCTTTCTGTTTAGTTGGCCCTTGTTCGCCATGGAGCATAGATAAAAGTTCATCAGGTACTTCCATGTACTTAGGATTGGGTCAAGGGTCATCAAATTAGGGGTAAGAATAATCTCAAGACATTCTTTGTCTTTGTGCTTCGGCTGCAACAATTGCCATTGGAGCTTGTAGATTGAATGAGGGTACGAAACCTGTCATTGGAATTCTCAATATTTCATCTGATTTCTCAAGTATGGATTTGGAAATACCTTCTCTCTCTCCTCCAATTATTAGCATTATTTTTCCCGTTAAATCTGCTTCCCAAGGTGTTTTTGAACCAATATCTTCTATCGAAATTATCCTAAATCCAGATAATTTAGCCCTGTCAACTATTGAAATCCCATCAACCCAATGTAAAGGAATGAAGCGATGTGATTTCATAGAGGCTCTTTTAGCACCTTTTCTATCATTACTATTGAGTTCACTATCAATAAATACTGCATTTGCGCCACTTACTTCGGCCGTTCTTATAGTGAATCCTATATTGACTGGATATTTTGCTCCTGCAAGTAACCATATTATTCCATCTGATTCGAGAATTTCGTCTATTGACGCATTTGGATTTCTACCGACTAAAGCCAGAATTTGTGGTTTTGTATCAAATTTATTATCTCGGGCCATCCTCCAAATATCTCGCTCAGAACCTTCTTTTACAGGGATTGATTTATTTTTTGCAATATCGATTAGACGTAACACTTCTGGGTCTTTTGAATCCTTAAGAGCGAGTATTAAAGTTATCTCCTCATTATTAGAAAATGCCTCAGAAACCTCTTGTGCACCGCACCTTTGCATAATATCTCGGATAAGACAATAGATAATTTGCTTTATGATTTTTATTCATCATGAAAATAACTATTAAGGATGCGGGGGGATATCAGAAGACCAATGTTCCATTTTATTTATAGTAATTGTAACATTGGTTATTTCCCCATTTTCCCAATAATCTACTGCGACAAAAGTTGGCCTATTATCCATCATTTCCCAGCATTCCAAAGTTCTATTTAACAAGAAATTATAATCATTTACTTCATTAGATCTTACAGGATCTGCAACACCGTAAATACTAGATAACCAATTATTAAGATGCCAAATAGGTTGAGAGCCGTTTCCTCGAAATACATTACACTTCATTTCTTCTGGTTCTGATTCTCCATAATTAGTAGTCCATCCAAATTCTCCAAAATCATGTAACCAAGGATATTTGTCATTACCGGCTTGTTCCCAAAAAACTACTAAATCTTGACCATTTAATATTAAATCACCAATATCTGGCCAGTCCTCTCCAAAATTATGGACATAAATTCTATCACTCATGCCTGTTTTATTGAATAAGAATTCTAGATGTTCAGCAGGAACATAATTTTCTATCAACAGTGTAACAACTTCTCCACAAGAAGTTAAGCAAGCATCTTTACTGGAGTTCATTAATGAATTAAGCAAAGAAAGCCATTCAAATGCATCAATCTCTGAGTATGAACAAGGATGTGGAAAGGCATTAGGAGAACCGTGACAGAATCTGACGTCTTCTGGAGTTGTTTCTTCAATCGAAACATGATGTGTATCGACCATAAATGCCCTAATCCCTCCATCCCACTGAGCTTGGAGGCCAGTTAGATGGTTTACACCCATAAAAACCCCATCTTCTAAAGCAGAATAAGCATTATGTGATTCCGGAAAGGTGAAATCATCATAACTTCTCAGACAATAAATTGAATATCCATGACAAGATAAAGTATCATAATTATCTAATGGATCCAAACTTCTATTAAGTTCCCAATCATTTGGCAAACCATCGCCATCTATATCATCATCGAGAACATTACAGATATGATCCTTATCTAAATCTGATGGAATTGACGAATTGTTTAGAGGATCAGAAAAACAACTAGATTCTAATGAATCCTCAAAACCATCATTATCATCATCTATATCGGCGTTATTTCCAATGCCATCTCCATCAGTATCCAGCCATTCATTAGAGTCGTTTGGGAAGGCGTCTATTGTATCTAAGAAGCCATCATTATCATCATCAAAATCTTCTTCAAAAATACCTAAGCATCCTCCTGAAAGTAAAACAACAACAATGAATATTGTAGAGGTCTTTTTCATACTATCACAATAATTTAAGATGGTAATCAGGAACAAAAGTTTGCTCATCTTCTGGAGGGCGAATATATCCTCTAGATTTTGTCCTTTCAGGAAGTTTTATTTCCTTTGGAGTCAAATCTTCATAAGGTATTTGAGACAAAAAATGGCTTATACAATTTATATGCGCATGTTTTTTGACATCTGAATTGACTACATACCAAGGAGATTTCTTTGTATCTGTGTATGCAAACATGTTGTCCTTTGCTTCTGAATATTCTTCCCATCTGGTAAGTGATTCTAGATCCATAGGACTTAGTTTCCATCTCTTATGAGGTTCTGCTAATCTGGCCTTGAATCTCTTTAATTGTTCCTCGTCCGATACTGAGAACCAGTATTTTATCAGAATAGTATCTGAACGGATTAACATTCTTTCGAATGTGGGACATGCTCGTAAGAATCCTTCATATTCTTTATCCGTACAAAATCCCATAACGCGCTCTACTCCTGCGCGATTGTACCAACTTCTATCAAAGAGAACTATTTCTCCTGCTGCAGGTAGGTGGTCAACATATCTTTGAAAGTACCATTCTGTTTTCTCCCTCTCGGTAGGTGCAGGTAATGCTGCAACTTTAACGACTCTCGGATTGAGATACTGAGTTATCCTCTTTATCACCCCTCCTTTCCCTGCTGCATCACGGCCTTCGAATATTACAACTACTTTCAGACCTTTTGCTTTTACCCATTCTTGTAATTTAATCAATTCTAATTGTAGTCTAAAAAGTTCTTTTTGATACTCTTTCTTTTTTACTTTCTGAATTTCAGATACCGCATCGTCGGACATTATAATCAGCAACGCATTAATGAGTTAAACAAAAGGGCTGCGGTTTAAACACTATAAATTTAGTTAAAATAATATTCTAATAAGATTATATCTTTGAGATTAAATCGTTCAATGCCCCAATTGGATTTGGAGATTTAGTTACTCCACTAGCAAGTAATACTCCTGAGGTACCGAGTTCAAGTGCGATAGAAACATCAGAACCGTTTTTGACTCCTGCACCACATAATATACCAACATCTGTAGAGATATTTCTAACAGCATCTACTGTCCCAGTTACAATCTTTGGATCAGCAGATGTGACAGAAATTTCTCCTCCTATCAACTCCGGTGGCTCTACTGCAACGAAACTGGGCTTCAATGCTGCTAATGCTTCTGCTTCTTCGATATTAGCAGCACATGCACAAACAGTGAAATTTTCTGGGACTTGATCTAATAACATAGCTATATGCTCAATGCTAACCTTATGTTCTGCATGATTTATCAAAGTACCTTTAGCACCTCTTTCTATAGCAGTATCAGGATGTAACCAACCAGTATTTGAGCCGAATTGGATTGGGTCAAGATGTTGAGTCCAAACCTCTAAGTTAGGAGCTATTTTAACTACTGATGAAAGATCAAATGCGGATACTACAGCGACAATACGAGCATCACTTTCTAAACTCCCCATAGCTCTTGCTAATTTCTCTGCAGAAAGTCCATGTGCAGTCTCATAAGTTTTAAAATTCACAACTACAAGTTTTTCTCCCATGTTACTGCCGAAAAGGACAATGAATTTTACAATGTCGCCATAAACCATCAGAAAGTCGTATGATGATTTATTACAACATCTGATAAAACTGTATTGTCAGATATAATTGAGCCTTCACCTATTAAACATCTTTCTAATTTAACATTTTTACCTATGACCGCATTCTTTAGAACAACACAATCTAGTAAAGAAGATGTTTTATCTATTAGAACGTTTTTACCTATTGAACACCCTGTAGATGAAGAAGTATTAGAAGAACCTTCTCCATACCATGAATTAACTATTTTTTTTCCTGAAATAAACCTATTATTTTCAATGCAAGTTTGTGCTGCTTCAATGAATGAACTAGGAGTTCCAGCATCGACAAAGTATCCTGAAAAAACAAGTCCAGCCATTTCTCCTGATTCGGCAACAGGAGGGAAAACCACTCTTTCCATACTATGCTTCTCACTGGAGAATTGATTGATTAAATCTCTGCTTACTAAGACACATCCTGCATTAATTAAATTGGAAAACTCTGTCCCTGGTTCTGGTTTTTCTTGGAATCTTCTTATCATTCCTGATTCATCTAAATCACAAACTCCGAAGCGGCTTGGGTCTTCCACTTCCCAAAGAGATAGCGTTGCTTTTGCACCAGTTTTATTGTGATGTTTTAATAACTCATAAACATCTACACTTGAAATTAAATCTCCATTCAAAATTAGTACTGGACCTGTGCCATTAAGTTTTCTAGCAGCCAATCCAACAGCCCCTCCTGTTCCGAGAGCTTCTTCTTCCACTGAAATAAGAACTTCATAATTGGTTTTATTTTTTGAGAAAAAATTCTCAATTTGGTCAACGCCATGGCCAGCGGCAACAATGACTCTTGAAATCAAGTCTTCAGGAACAACTTCGATAACGCGTTCCAAGAGTGTTTTGTCGAGTATGGGAAGTAAGGGCTTAGCTCTTTCTTCTGTCCAAGGACGCAATCGCGTCCCAAATCCTCCAACAAGTACGATAACCTCCATATTTTACGGTGTACTAGTTACGCTTTGAGTTCTTCGTTTGATTAGTCTTAAACAATACTATCTACAGTATCTTTCAAAGATGATGAGGGGGTGGGAAGAACATGAATATTCACGAGTATCAAGCGAAGGCTATTTTTAATGACTCCGGAGTTAAAGTAGTCAAAGGAATTCATTGCACTAGTGTTGATGAAGCGTTGAATGCATATGACGAATTGAATTCCGATGTTGTTGCAGTAAAAAGCCAGATACATGCCGGAGGAAGAGGAAAGGGAGTTCTTTATGATCCAAAAACAAATGATTTAATTATGGAAGGAGGAGTGAAAATAGCATTCTCCAAGGAAGAAGTAGGACTATATGCTTCATCAATAATTGGTAAAAAGTTAGTAACCAAACAAACTGGGAAAGAAGGAAAAATAGTAAATAACCTATATATAGAATCAGGATGTAATATTTCCCATGAATATTATTTAGCATTGTTAATTGATCGTGAAGCTAAATCAGTACTAATAATGGGTTCAACTGAAGGGGGAGTCGATATAGAAGAGGTAGCAGAAAAAACACCAGAAGCTATTCATAAGATTTGGGCAGATCCATTAAAAGGCTTGGAAAGTGAAGATGTAGTAATGTTTGCTGATTCATTAGGACTCAAGGGAAAATCAAAAGATGAATTGGTTGAAATGGTGAATGCATTATATGCTATGTTTTTGGAAAGAGATTGTTCTATGATAGAAATCAATCCACTCGTAAAAAGTGAATCAGGAGAAATAATAGCACTAGATGGAAAGGTTAGTTTTGATGATAATGCGGATTTCAGACATCCATGGAGGAATAATTTAAGAGATTTGACAGAAGAAGAGGAGGTAGAAATAAGAGCCAATAATTATGGGCTATCTTATGTTAAATTGGATGGTAATATTGGGTGTTTAGTGAATGGTGCAGGTTTGGCTATGGCTTCAATGGATGTCATAAAACTCTATGGAAGTGAGCCTGCTAATTTCTTGGACATAGGAGGAGGTGCAACGCGTGAGTCAATTACAGCAGCATTTGAAATAATTCTCGAGGATGAAAATGTAGAAGGTATATTAGTGAATATTTTTGGAGGGATAATTCAATGCGACATGGTAGCAAATAGTGTAATTGAAGCATGCAAGGAAATAGGATTAGATGTTCCCCTTGTAGTGAGATTTTCTGGTACGAACCATATTGAAGGAACTGAAATATTGAATAAAAGTGATTTAAATGTGTATACTGCAACCACTCTCGCAGAAGGTGCGGAAAAAATAGTTAATCTAACAAGGAGGGGAAACTAATGTCTATTTGGGTTGATGAAAATAGTAAGATTTTGATTCAAGGAATCACAGGAAAACAAGGAACATTTCATGGAACAAGAATGATTGAATATAATACTAATGTTGTAGGAGGAGTAACACCAGGAAAAGGAGGGCAGAAATTAAACTTCTCAGGAAGAGAAATTACAGTTTATGATTCTATGCAAGAAGCAATAGCAAGAACTGGAGCGGATGTTAGTGTGATCTATGTCCCTGCACGCTTTGCATCCGCAGCGATAGTAGAGGCTGCTAATGCTTTTCAAGAAAATGGTGGTGGATTGATAGTATGTATAACTGAAGGTATTCCTATTCTTGATATGGTTACTGCAGTAGCTAACGTGAAAAAATGTCCTGATGTTCGATTGATAGGGCCAAATTGCCCGGGGATAATCACACCAAGAGAAAATGGAGGTTGTAAAGTTGGCATTATGCCAGGTTTCATTCACGCAAAGGGTAGAATAGGAATTGTTTCGAAAAGTGGTACTTTAACTTATGAAGCAGTTGCACAAACAATGAGTGTTGGAGAGGGACAGTCTACGTGTGTAGGAATTGGAGGCGATCCAGTAAATGGGACAGGATTTATTGACTGTTTACAAGCATTTGAAAATGATAATCAGACAGAAGCAATCGTATTAATTGGAGAAATTGGAGGAACAGCAGAAGAAGAAGCTGCTGAATGGGCATCAAAGAATATGAGTAAACCAATAGTTGGTTTTGTTGCGGGTTCAACAGCACCTCCCGGTAAAAGAATGGGGCATGCTGGAGCAATTATTTCAGGAGGAAAGGGGACTGCAGAAGAAAAATTTGCTGCATTTGAAAAGGCAGGTATTTATGTTGCAAGAGATCCTTCAGAAATTGGAAATGTTCTAATTAAGGCCTTAGAAGATACTGGAAAAAAATAGCTTGAGGAGTGTTGTGATAGTGAATAAAATCGATAAAAGAATCGATATTTTGCTTAAAGGTACTTCTAGATCATTTTATTTGACATTAAATTTTCTCCCTAAGAAAATTCGTAAACAAATGGGCCTACTTTATTTATTGGCTAGACTTTCAGATACTATTGCTGACTCGAAAATAGGAGAAAAGGATATACTCATCCGTTTAATTGGTCAATATAATGATAGAGTACAAAAAAGATCTGAAATAATCCCTGACTTGGTAGATTTATCTTTACTTCAAGAAAATTCTGCAGAACAGGAATTATTACAAGATGTAATATTGCCAATAAAATATTTAGAAGAATCTGATACCTTTAGTGAAAGCGATAGGAGGAGAATTAGGGAATGTTTAGAAATTATAATTAAAGGGCAGACGCTTGATTTGAAAAGATTCAGTACATCTTCCGATGAAGCAATAATAGCCTTAAGTAATGAAAATGAACTAGATGAATATACATACTCTGTTGCAGGTTCTGTTGGAGAATTCTGGACTCATATGGCCTTAGATCATCAATTTGAAGTAAGTAGTGAAATACGTGACGACTTATTTGAAAATGGTATTCGATTCGGTAAATCATTACAATTAATAAATATCCTTAGGGATATTCCTGAAGACATTGCTATGGGACGATGTTACATACCAATGGAAAAATTATTAGAATATGACTTGAAACCAGAGGATTTGTTAGATTCCAAGAATATGGACAAATTTAGGCCTCTTTTTGATTCATACATCTCAAAAGCATATAATCACCTAAATTGTGCGATTAAATGGGTTAATTTGTTACCTAAAAATCAGTATAGACTAAGATTTACATGCATTCTGCCTATACTAATAGGACAGAGTACTCTAAAAATGCTGAGCGAAAATAATGTTTTAGATAATAAAAATAGAATAAAGGTGTCTAGAAAGGAAATTAAATCTATATTTAGAAAATCATTATTTGCTTCAATAACAAAAAAAAGAACTTCGAAATTGATTGAACAAAATGATATATTTTTTGAAAAATAATGATATTTTTTAGCACACTCCATAGTGAACTTCAAGAAAGCATGGTTCTCGCTCAACATGAAAACCATGAGCGAAGAGCAGATTTCAGATTTCATCTTCGAACAAAATTTTCAAAGTAATGATAGTATTTCATTGGTAGATTCGGAAAAAGAAAATGCAGTAAAAAGAATTCAATTGGTTCGGTCAGCCGTAAAAATGACAAAAGAGGCTACACGAGCGATTAGCATAACAGCACTTGAAACTCTTAGAGAGGGTGCTATCTTCATGGGAGTAATTGGCTCAAGAGGTGAATTAACAAATCCCTTCAGATATATAGATGCTCCAATATGGGAAGAAACCCAAGTTCCTCCTCATATGATTTCCACTGCATATGATTATTGTGAAGAGTTAACTCGCAGAGAAGCGGGAAATTTCTATCATTCTTTTAAATATTTGCCAGATTATGAAAGAAAGGCAATTTGTGCTTATTATGCATTTTGCAGAAGAGCAGATGATATAGCAGACGGTGATTTTGTCGATATTTTCCCAGGAGGTTCGTCGGACGACCCAGAATCAATAGAATACAGAGATAACATACTTAACTTGAGTAACGGAAATACTGTTTTAGACAGAGTTTCGTATAATGAAAAAATGTCTCAACTATTTTACTACAGAAAGAAATTATCTACAGCATACGAAGATGTAACCTCTACTGATCCTATATTTATGGCGATAAAAGATACTGTAAATAATTTTGGCATACCGAAACAACTTCTTGATGACATGGTTAGTGGGATGGAAGATGATTTTCATAGCAATAGATATGACACATTCGAGGATCTTTATGCCTATTGTTACAGAGTCGCATCTACAGTTGGATTAGTATGTATTGAGATTTATGGTTATGATAATATCAAAGCCAAGGAATATGCCGAATCTTGGGGGATTTTCATGCAACTTGTAAATATCTTAAGAGATGTCAAAGAAGATGCAGAGAGAAATAGAATATACTTGCCATTAGAAGATCTAAAGAGATATGGAATAACAGAAGAAGATATACTGAATAATAATGAAATTAATAAGCATCCGGGCTGGAAACCATTTGTAGAAAGTTATATCCAAAGAGCCAACGAATATAGAGATAAAGCTTTCAAATTATTGCCCTTACTCGACAAATCATCTAGATATTCACCTGCGGCTATGGCTGCATTCTACAGTTCAATATTGAAGAAGATCAAGAAAAATGATGGTGATGTATTTTCAGAGAGAATTCAATTATCCAAGACTGAAAAAATTCTACTTGCAGGGTATGTCTACATAAGGTATAGATTCTTAGCAGTATGATATTATAAATTAGGGTCTGTCCTAAATAATATAGATGCATGACGTATTTAGGGAGGAGTTGCCATGAGAGTAGCAGTACTATTGGAAGAGCGTTGTAAACCTAATAGCCCGGCATTCAATTATTTACTAAAATATGCTGGTTCATGCGGTGCGGAATGTATTCAATTTGAAGAAAATAAGTTTCGAATCCTAGAAACTGCTTGTCCTGTCTGTTTTACTCGCGCTAAATTATGTCCAGGAGATGCTGTTAAAATAATAAATCTTCCAAAGGAGCTTGATGCTGACTTAACTCATCGATACGATGAAAATGGGTTTGGACTGTTTCGATTACCAGCGCCAAGAGAGGAGCAAGTCATTGGCATACTAGGCCCTAATGGCATGGGAAAATCTACGGCAATAAATATCCTATCTGGTTCATTAAGGCCTAATCTTGGAGATTGGGATCTTGAATTAAAAGAATGGGATGAAATAATTAGTTCTTTTCCCAGAGGAGAGTTGCGAGATTATCTAACTACAGTTGCAGAAGAAGGAGTGAAAATTGCCGTTAAACCACAGTATATCGATAAACTGCCAAAAATATTTCAAGGTAAAGTGAATGAATTACTCGAACGGGTTGACGACAGAGGCGAGATTAAAAAATATTCAAAACTTCTTGACATTGAAGGAGTATTAAATCGTACCTTGGATAAACTATCAGGAGGTGAGTTGCAACGTGTTGCAATAGCCGCAACTCTACTCAAAGAGGCTGATGTGTATTTTTTTGATGAGCCTTCATCCTATCTTGACATTTATGAGAGAATGAGGATTGTGAGAATTATCCAAGGATTGGTAGAAAGAGGAAAAAGAATACTAGTTGTTGAACACGATTTAGCAATACTTGATGTTATGTGTGATTTATTACAAATAGTGTATGGAGAAAGGGCTGCATATGGTATTTTCACTCAACCCAGAAATACAAGAACGGCAATTAATGCTTATCTAGACGGATACCTGCCAGAAGAGAATGTTAGAATACGTAACAAGCCAATTCAGTTTCTTAGAGGAAGAGTACGAGGAGAAGAAGTTGGTGCACCAATCTTATCTTGGGGAGATATGGAAAAAAGAATTGGAAATTTTCATTTAAAAACAGGCGAAGGTCAGGTTAGAAGTGCAGAAGTAGTAGGAGTAGTTGGCCCCAATGCTACTGGAAAAACGACTATGGTAAAGATGATTGCTGGAGAATTTGAACCAGATTCTGGTTGGTGTACGATGGACGCCAAAATATCATATAAACAACAACACGTAAATACTGACTTTGACGGAAATGTCCAGAGTTGGCTTGATTCAGAACTAGGCATGAAGTGGAGAAGTGGAGAATTTCATACTCAAGTAATAAGACCCTTGCAAGTTGACCAATTATTAGAATTACAAGCTAAAAGGCTATCAGGAGGAGAACTACAGGCAGTAAGTATAGCGATTTGTTTAGGCAAAGAAGCAGACTTATATTTACTAGATGAACCTAGTGCGCATTTGGATGCGAATGCAAGAATGGAAACAGCTAAGGCCATAAGAAGAACTATGGAAAGTAATGAAAAGGCCGCTCTTGTTATAGATCATGATATTTATTTTATTGATATAGTAAGTGATTCTTTATTGGTTTTTGATGGAGAAGGGGGCAAAAGTGGCAATGCTACAGGGCCTTTGAATCTAAGAAAGGGGATGAATAAATTTCTTTCTAGTGTTGACGTAACATTCAGAAGAGATCATGATTCCCATAGGCCTAGAATAAATAAACCGGGCAGTAGGAAAGATAGGGAACAAAAAATGGAAGGAGAATACTTCTATGTTGAATAATATCCATTGGATTCTTGAATGATGCAGGTGACGCCGCGATATGTCTGAAGACCCGGAAGATGATGTCCCCTTTGAAGGAGATATAGATGAAGGAAAGGAAGAAGATTCCACACAATCCCTAGAGGAGCGGATATTAGAATTGGAAAAGGAATTACAATACTCAGCAGCTGAAATTATCAATACGAGACAAAGGTTGATGAGGGATAAAAATGAAGCCTTGAAGTATGGTTGTGCTAATTTAGCAAGTAAAATAATTCCAATCATTGATAGTCTTGCTAGAGCCGTAGAAAGTAGTGGAAAGGATAAAAATTCTGAATCCATAGTTGAAGGAGTAAAATTGATATCGGAAAATATCACTTTAGCCTTAAATAATGAAGGCATTGAGAAAATAGAAATTGTAGAAAATTCTTTTGATCCCACTACCATGGAAGCGATTGCATCAATACCCTGTCCTGAAGGAGAAGAGCCAGGAAAAATAGTCCAAGTTATTGAAGACGGATATAAATTACATGATAGAGTTTTACGTGCTGCAAAAGTAATTGTTTACGAGGGTTGATTTATTGGATAAAAATATACACAAAAATAATTTGCTACAAATTTTATTTACTTTATTGGTTGTTTATATCTTTATAATATCATCAATTCAAATTATTGCGCCGAATAAAGTAATAAAACCAGAGGATTTTCCCAATTCCTGTCCGGATGAGTCAATAAACTGTACAATGATTGGACCGATTCCTCACAGGGGAAATAATATTTCTGAAATACGATTTGAATCAAACATTAGTAATGTCATGGAAGAAGTAGATAAATGGATTAAAATAAATTCTGGGGAAATATTACAAGAATGGCCAAATCATACTCATGCTGTATTTAGAACGAAATTTTGGAAATTCCCAGATGATTTCGTAGTTAACTTACACTGTGAAGATGAAGAAGTGGTCATGTATGTTTATTCTAAATCTAGACTTGGAATAAGTGATTTAGGTGTGAATGACGACAGAGTATTTTCTTTCACTAGCTTTATGCTAGAAACGGAAATATCTACATCCAAGTGTACTTACGGCTAATAGAATATCATGGAAGAGCTGATACATGAGAAAATAGAATTAGCCAAAACTTTACCTTCAAAGTATTATTTAGATGAAGATATATTTAGAGATATTAAGAATAAAATATCTCTTATGTGGCACTTCTCGGCTCATGAAAATCAATTATCACAAAATAATATAGTCCCAATAAAACATTCAACAAAACTAATGAATGAGCCCATTATTCTGACTAGAGATGAAGTAATTAAATCTCTGTCAAATGTATGTACTCATAGAGGTATGATAATAAATACTGAATCCACTAAATCAAATGTATTAAAATGTAAATATCATGGTAGAACTTATGATTTGAAAGGATGCATGAAAAATATGCCAAAATTTGATAATGTCGTAGATTTTCCTGTTGAATCTGATAACCTAAAATGCTTTTCTACCATAAGATGGAAAGGGCTTTTATTTACATCTTTAAGAAAAACAAGTACTCCTAGGTGGATTGAATTTCTAGAAGATAGAATGGGTTGGTTAAATATAGAATCTTTCGTTCATGATATTGAATATTATAAATCATATAAAATAAATGCAAATTGGGCCTTATATGTCGATAACTATCTTGAAGGTTTTCATATACCTTATGTCCATTCAGATCTAAATGAAGTATTAAGTTATGATGACTATGAAACAGAAATATTTGAAGATGGAGTCTTGCAAATAGGGATTGCTAAGGAAAATGAAGATTCCTTTGATTTGCCTGAAATATCGAAGGATTATGGGAAAAAAATTGCTGCCTATTACTTCTGGATTTTTCCTGGATTAATGCTTAATTTCTATCCATGGGGCTTATCAGTAAACATAGTAGTTCCCACTTCAGTTGATAAAACTGAGATAATTTATCAGAGATATATTGCTGACCCTTCATTGATTGGAGAAGGAGCAGGAGGGGATTTGGATAAAGTTGAAAGAGAAGATCAAGAAATAGTAGAAGCGGTACAAATTGGAATAAGTAGTTCTTCATATGACAGAGGTAGATATTCTCCCACCATGGAAAGAGGAGTGCATCATTTTCATAGAATATTAACAAATATATGATTTTTAATTCTTGGAATAACGTATCCTTAATACGCCGAAAATAACAAGTAAAATACAAATTAGGGCAGCTATATTAGCTATTATAATAGAATAAGAAACGATTAATATTCCATAAATTAGCCATAAAATTAAAGCCGATGCAACAAGAAAAAATGTAGGTAGTGATATTCCCTCATGAGACTTCTCAATCCATACTTCTTTGATTTGAGGAATCCATGCTATAACGCCCAGAAAACCAGCAAATAAACCTATTAACTCAATACTTAATGACAAAAAAAACCTCATAAATCGTTTCGATCTTGTTTTACACCGTTATTCCAATTGTATATTCCCTTATTCGTTTTTATTCCAAGATTTCCATTCTCCACTAATTTTTCTAAAAGAGGATGAGGAAGATACGAATCATCAGAAAAGGAATTTGCAAGATTATTTAGAATGTCTCTTCTAACATCCAAGCCTACTAAATCTGTTAATTCTAATGGCCCTATAGGATGTTTGTAACCAAGTACCATTGCGGTGTCGATGTCACTAGCAGATGCAACGCCTTCTGATAACATCTTTATGGCTTCATTACCTAAAATTACGCCTAGTCTACTTGTTGCAAAACCGGGATAATCATTTACAAGAATTGTTTTTTTATTAAGTTCTAAACCTACATATTCTGCTATTTTTATTGTTTCCTTCGAACATTTTTCATGTCTAACTATCTCAATTAATTTCATTATGGGAACAGGATTGAAGAAGTGCATTCCTATAACTCTATCTGGTCTATTTGTTGAATTTGCTATCTCCGAAATAGATAAGCTAGAAGTATTGGTAACCAATATTGTCTTTTCGGGCAGAATATTATCTAACTCGGAGAAAATTTCCTTTTTCAATGATAATATCTCAGGAACGGCTTCAATAACAATATCGGCATTTGAAACTGCTTTTGCTATATCGTTATGAGTTTCCAAATTTTCAGACCATGAAATTAATTGATCTCTAGTAGTTTTTCCACGTAATATTCCTTTCTCCCAAAATGAATTAATGTTTTTAAGAGAATTTTGAAGACTCGACTCAGAGGTATCAAAGATTTTTGTCCTCCAACCTCTTTGTGCACATACCTGGGCTATTCCTGCGCCCATCGTGCCGGCACCTATAACTGCGACTACTTTGACTTTCATGTTACTAGGTTGTATGCCTAGTCCATATGATTTACTCAATCTTCGCGCCCATAAGATGCAAGTGCAGCCTGAAATAATCTTTGACGGGGCACATCATGTTCTAAAAAACAAGTAAATGGTGCAACATCTTTCAAGAGCTCTATTGCACTGACATACGCACCGTAAATGAATGGATCGGCTACATCAGTTTGAGGGATATCGATTCCTAACTTAGATAATCCTTTTCTTGTGTCTTCATCCCAAATTGCGTAGGTGTGATGAGTGAAATGAAGATAGCTAGAGAGTCGCTTTAAATTAGATCTTGCTTTTGAAGTGAAACTATCGATAAGTAATGTATCGGGATATTTTATCGCATATAGAGCTAATTTTACCTCACGAGTAGTGTCTTCTTTCCACTCTCTTTTCTCAAGACCCATCCAATCATCTATCATATCCAGCATTTTATCATCATATGGTCGCTTTACCATGTACAGTAAGCGTTCATATTCATCTGGTTCTTGAGAATCGGAATGATGATGTTCGTAAAATAATTCAGTTAATCTGTTAAAAAAGGGTTCACATTTCTTTTTATCGAAAGCAAGAAGTGATACATGTTGCATATTTATTCCTTCCTTTTTAATTTCCTTTCCATTCACGGTATTGAATCCACTCTTTTTTCATATAATCATTCATTAGTTTATCCTCGTCTTCATCAGTTGGTAGTACACTAACCAAATAATCTTGATATTCTTCATCAGTACCCTCGAATTTTTCACCAGTTATTGTATAATTCTTACCCGCATACATTCCTATGCCACGGTTAAATTTATCAGAAGGTATGAATAATTCCGGCTCTCCTTCTTTTCTAACCGCGCTTATTCTCCTCATTTCTTCTCTTAATTCTTGGAAATATAATTCTCTACTTGCCTCGTTTAGATGTGCACGATCAGCTTCCACATCACTTTCTCTCTCGTCATATCTACCCTTTACTCCATATACATAAGCCCATTGAGCGCTTGTAGAGTCATCAGTACCAAAAAGGTCTAATCCTGTACTAATCCACTTATTGAGATATTTTTGTAATAATTCACAAGGAATTACACCTTGTTTAACTATTCTCCTTAATCCGTTTGCTCCGGTTCCGAGATGGAATGATTCTTCTTTTAACATAGGCCCCATAGAGGCCGCCAAAGGCTTGAATGAAGAGGTACTTAACATTTTTAATTGATATTTCCCATCTCTATCAATAAAATGAGTGAAACAGAAAAAGTCTAACCAATGATCTATTGGGGCGTTAAAAGATCCTAAAATTCTAGTTCCATCTTGAGCATTTCTTTCGAGTAGTTTTGCAGCCTCTCTTACTCCTTGTTCTCCAAAATACGTACACAGAACATATGCCATTTGCCAGCCATGTCTTTGTTCTTCACACATTATTCTTAGTGCTGATTTCTTATCATATTCTGTTGGAGCAGTAGCAAGCAAATGATTTTGCTGTTCCACACTAGCGAATTCTGTATCTCCTTGAACACTAATCATACTGATTATAGCGTCTCTGATGTTTTGTTGCGGTATTTGCATTCTTCTTTCCCATTTCGGCATACCTTCGAAATCACCAAATTCTATTGTTTCTCCAGCCGTATCCCAATCAAACTTGATATCAAATCTGTAATCGCCCAGCCATGAAGGGTCAAATCCAATTCTCGTTTGCCATTCTGTGAAGTCTTGAACCCATGCTTCA
>MDSZ01215374.1_pt1 | contig 17324 bp, 21 predicted proteins | sample 811201 | NCBI WGS metagenome assembly MDSZ01 (sample SAMN05326647, study PRJNA326480) | marine metagenome | isolation source: seawater | place: Indian Ocean: North | collected 2010
CTTCTGATAATAAGCCTAACCAAAGTGGGATAAAAGACCCTCTAGACGCGATAACGTTACCATACCTAACTGATGAAAATATAGTTGAACTTGAATCATAATCATGATTAGTAAAGAGTCTTTCTGCGATGAACTTAGAGGAACCATAAACATTTACAGGTTGACACGCTTTGTCAGTAGAAATTAAGATACATTTTTTAACATCTGTTAATAGTGACGCCTTTGCTACATTGTCGGACCCATGAATGTTGGTTTTTATACACTCGTCGGGATGAAGTTCCATGTCATCAATCCTCTTTAGTGCAGCAGTATGTATGACAATATCTGGCTTTTCTTTTTTCATAGACACATGGAGCTTATCAAAGTCTCTGATGTCGCCAATGATACACTTAACTGTTTTGTCATTACCAAACTTTAATGCTTGCTTTCCTTCGTCACGAGAATATATCACAATACTGTGACCTAATTTTTTCAGCCTGTCGACTAAAGCTTTCCCTAACGAGCCTGTGCCTCCAGTAATGAAATATTTCATTTAAACCTCTATTCTTTGTATTTCCTCTGGGGCTGGGTTTATTGAAGATACAATTTTTAATTCTATTCCGGTAGACTTTAACCAATCGTACCAAGGCAGCATAGTGTCAGTTGTTATCTTTTCCTCGTGACTTAGAGTATTAACTGACGCCTGGTTATCTGCAACTTCATTACTATGGATAAAATTAGATTTTTCAAATTTTGAACCTTTTTTATCGTAAAAGTGTTGCTGATTTGCTTCCCCTTCTATTAGTTTATTGTCCCAGCCAATGGTTATCACCTCAGAAATCCCTAGGTGTTGTAGTGTATAAAATACAACTTCGTACATTATACCAGGACCATAAGGTCTTAGCAAGGGTTGTTTTTCAAAAGTCCAAGAATCAAAATCATTTGTTACAGACAAAGACTTGTTAAAATCTCTTTCGCGAATAAAAAACTTTAAATCACACTGACCTAGTTTATAGGGACTGGTCGACGCCTCTAAGACAATTGGACTATTTTTAGAATAATCATATTCCTTAAAGTTTGCACAATTGTAGATGTGTATATCAATATCATCACCAAACAAGTCAAAAGACTGCTTAATACTTATGCCTAAATTATTTTTTAGCAGCTGTCGGATTTTATCTGAATCGTGATCAGTTAGTGTTGGGCCGCAAGAAAGCACATAAGCTTTCTCATCCTTAAATAAATCTTTTAAAAACTCTATCTTTTCTGTTTGTGATAGATTTCCAGAAGTAACCTTTTTTGCAAACTTTGCACGTTGTTTTACGTTTTTAATGCTTAAAGCTTCATCTCTTAGTTCTTTTATTGTTTTTTCAGTTTCAACGTCTTTTGCAAAACTCTTACCAAAAATAGAAACCAAGTATTGATCTAGAATATCATCAAGCTTATGGTTCTTTCTTACTGTTTGTTCTAGTGCATTTGCCCATTTTTTATACATTCCATAATCTTTATAAACTTTTGATATTTGGGATTTGTAACTTGTTTTTTTGGGGTAAGCCCACTTGCTTTCTGCTGTGATGAGGTTTTCCCATACTGCTGATTTTGGAACTTTTTTTAAATCATATTCAATTTTTGCAAATAATTTCTTTTGTTTACCTTTAAGTTCCCCAGTAAGAAAGTCTAAGTGACCACTCCAATCTGTAGCCACTACGGGCATGCCTGAGTGTACTGCGTCAAAGATTGGTAGACCATAACCTTCACCATGTGTCGTAGAAACATATGCTTTAATTTTTGGATGTGAGTACAGTGAAATTATCTCACTTTCTGACAAATCACCATGAAGTAAATAAATTTTGCATTTTTTCTCTCCACAACTCTCCACAATACCTTCGATGGTCTTCTTGGTATTAACTCTATCCATTGTTGAGTTCCTGGACATGTTTGTTTTCACAATCAAACCAACATTTTCGTTATCCTTAAACTCTTCAATAAAACCTGTTATTGTTAGTTCTAAATTTTTTCGAGGTCCGATCATCGCGACAGTCAAAAAATTAAAGTCTGTACTAAAATCAATATCCAGAGGCGGGCCTGTCACTTCCTTAACAGGGTAATGTATAACATCAACAGGACAAGCGCAATTAAGAATAGATCTTGTATTGTTTGTATTATTCTGTATTTCATAGTTTGTTGATGTAAATCCTACTTTAGCATGGTTTGAGGGAACTATTATCTTGTCAATGCCTTGGTGCGTCTTAATTAACCAACTTGGATCGACTCGGTCTGTTTCGATCCCCGCAGTGACACAGACAGAATATGGTGCTTTTTTTTCAAATTCATTTGGAATACCCACATGTATTTGAATATCAAACTCAGCATTTTTATTTGAGTTTTTACAATTTTGAACATAAGAACCAAAAGCTTGTATACTATCTAGAACCGCTCCTGATGGCAGAGAAAAAGTAGTACTACCCCATCTTAAAGGATTAATCATTATCTCTAAATTTTTATTTTTTCTTAAGGCATCAAACACAAGTCTAGAGTGTTCTCCATACCCAGATTTAGTTAAAATTGGAGCTTCCAATAAAACCTTAGTCATAATTCAAAAATCTCCCAACTTTTATAATTTTTTCTACCTTCCCAAGAACCCATATTTTCAAATATATCTTTAAAAGTCTCATACCAGAGTCCTGCGTACCTAGACATACTGTAATTTTTTAATACGTGCTTTCTTCCTTCTCTTCCCATATCCGCTCTTTCTTCAGGTGACATTTCATAAAACGTTGTCATCGCTTTTAGGAAATCTTCTTTGGCTATCCTATCTTCATATATATATGGTACATCCTGAGATCCGATTATTGATTTTGAGGCGGGTCCGATTCCAATACCAAACCAATCTTGACCGTCTGTGACTTGTTCTTGTAGACCTCCTGTCATGTTGACGATTATTGGTGTTTCACAAGCCAAAGACTCTAGAGTAGCTAGTCCAAAACCTTCTGCATCTGATATATTTATTGTACAATCTGCCAGTGCATAAAAGTAAGAAAGTTCCGTGGGATTAACTTTCACTGTTGATAGTAGAACTTGGCCGTCTGATAATCCTAGTCTTTCTATAATAGCTTCTAAGTCTTGCCCATTTGGATCTTTTGGCTCAGTATGCATTATTAAAACTGCTTTATCATGACCAATTTTATCTAAAAATTCTTTAAACCAAAAAATTAAAGTCCCAGATTGTTTTCGTCTCGCGTTTCTATTATTCCAAAAAAAGACCATTTTTCCTTCACAATTGGCCTTCTTTGCTAAATGTCCAGTTTGTGGTTCAGTTTTCCTATTCTTAAAAACTTTAGCATCTACCGTGTGAGGGATTCTTACGCATTTTACTTGAGGAGATACATGTCGCACAATATCATCTGTTACCTTACTTATAGTACAAACTACATCATTTGAATCGTAATATGGTTTATTGAACATTGGGTAGGGGTAATTATCCCATACATGGTAGTATACCATTGGAATGTTAGGCCTTATTTCATCTTCCATGTTCCATAGCCAGATATAGAACCTAGGATCTGTCATAAACCACATAGCATCTGGCTTGTATACATGCATCATTTGTCTAATGATGTCCGGGTTTCCATATCCATCCACAGGGTGTATAATCCAATCATCTCCGTATGGATCTACGCGGAGGGGTTGATAGTCTGCATGTTTTAATGCTCCCGCTAAACAAACAAAGGAAAACTCACCAGTACGCAACATGGCCTCGATCATATATTTTGTTTGCGTTCCAACCCCGGATGGAGCAAGAGGACTATCAGCTATAACTAATATCTTTTTTTTCATTTACAGTTCTCTGTTTTATAAAATTTGCAATATTTACAGGAAAGTCGATTTTTTATACTTATTCCTTTTTCAATATTTATAACAGACTTTTCTAGTAAACTTAAACAATTATTTGTTTTCTTTTCTCCAGAAGAGACTTTAACAAATTCCACGTTATCTTTCTTTGCAGTTCTTTTAAGTAAGGCAAAATATGTTTCAATATTTTCAGGATTGATGTTGTGCTTTTCGGAAAAAAAGTGCTTATACATTGTAAGTTGGTAATTCACAATTTTGTCTGACTTCTTTTTACTGTCCCATCCCCAAGAGCAAGTTTTCCAATCAATTATATGATACTTTTCATCCGGTGTTTTAATTACTAAATCGATAAATCCTTTAAACTTTTTTCCAAAAGATTTTATTGATTTCATCTCTTCCATCAAAGCTTCTTCGACTGAAAATATCTCAAAATCTCCAAAACAATTTTTTACCGCGGGTAAAACTTGTTCACATATGGGCTTAGCTTGCTGTCTCATATCTTGAACCAATCTCGTATTCAGCTCCAAACCTTGATCTTTTAGGTCTTTTAATTCTCTAAGGAAAGCTTCCTCGAAAACTTGATATGCATCAATAGTGTTATCAGGAAGCAATTTTTCACAACTTTCATGAATCGAAGTCCCGAATGCAGTATATTCATTGCTGGAATAGTATGGGACTTTGTCTACGTATATTAGTTTATGTTTGTGTGGACATTCGTTCCAAATTTTAAATTCGGAGTAGCTTATTCTTCTCTCTTCTGCGTGGTTAGTCAATCTCTTCTTCTTTCTTTTGTTGTGCTTGTGCAAGCTTTGACATTCTACTTCTAATTGAAGTCTTTTTTGTACGAGTTGTTCTTTTTCTTTTCTCTTGCTGCTGTTCTTTCTCTAGCTCAAAAACCCACTTTCCTATTTGTTGGATTTTTTGTCTTTTTGTGTTACCAACTTTATGTTTCGGCTCTTGCAAAGTTTTATTAATTTTATAATCATTTTTTAGTATATCAATTATATCATTAGTTGTCAATATTTTTATTGGATGACTTGCAAAATTTCTAATTTTGCAAGTTACTTCTACAGTTAAGGTGTTATTTTCAACACTCTTATTAATACTTGATATCATATTCTGGGTCCTCTATTAGTGAATAAAGCTTTGAATATAATTTTGGACAAGAATTCTTTATAAAATCATAATCGTCAAAATAATACATTGCCTCAAAGCCATTTGCAAAATACTCTCTCAAAGAAGTAATTGCATACGGAGAATAAAATATACTTGACCCCAACATATTAAGCATCGGATACCCAACATTTTGGTACAAGTACTCATCAAACCCTTTATTATACTCTGGTGTCATAAAATCTGATAGATCTGCTTCTATATTTTCAGCCCTCAGCAAAGAGAATAGGTGCTTTCTCTTGTTTAAAAACTCCCGCTCTATTGTTCCATCTGAATATATGCTGTGTCCGTGCATCTCTTCAATTGAATGAGCTATTTCATGAACTATGTCATCCGCCATATCATCTTCATTTTTTTGGTCGTTGGTAACAAAAATAGAAGAATTTTCATACATGGCTTGAATGTTTCTATCTTTTAGAAAATCAAACTGTCCTATGTATATCGTATCTATATTAGACAAAAGATGATCAGGAATTTTTTTTGCTATTGAAGCTAATATATCTTTTATAGATATTTTTGGGTTCGTTATCGGGTCTTTTATAAAGACCTCTACTCCATTCCAAACAAAATGCTTGTTTTCTTTTTGTTTTTGTTTTATGTTTTCTCTAAGACTCATTCTGTTTTATCTATTTTATCTTTTTCTGACTTAGCTGCTGAACGCTGTTTTTGTAACATAAAATCCATATCACTAAGTGCCTGGGTATATCCATTGATCCAGTTTTCTTCGGCCATCACTAATAAAAATTCTGGGAATTCTTCTGTAAACACATCTGTTATGTGTTCTATTGTTACTTCATCTTTTTCGGGTTTCACCTTGTTGCCTACAAAGTCTACTATAATTTCTTTTAGCTTACTTTCTTGTTTTTTTACAATAGTGTTTTTTTGTACGTCCATAGTTTTACAAGTTTAGAGCTGCAATTGTTGCAACCTTAGATCTCTCTCCCTTCATTAGTGTTACGTGACCAGTTATATCTTCATTTTTGAGTCGCTCAACAACATATGATAGACCATTATTTGTAGCATCTATATAAACGTTGTCTATTTGTTCAATATCACCAGTAAGAACAATCTTGGTTCCTTCACCGACGCGCGTTAAGACTGTTTTAATTTCATGCTGTGTCATATTCTGAACTTCATCGATAACAATAAAAGCATTAGAAATTGAACGGCCGCGAATAAAAGTCATAGCTTCTACTTCTATTTGTCCCTTTTCTTGATAAAGGTCTAAAGTCATTTTATCATCACCCATTAGAAATTGCAAGTTATCTTGTATTGGTGCTAGCCATGGCATCATTTTTTCTTCTAGTGTCCCGGGTAAGAAACCTATATCTTTACCAACTGGTTCCACTGGTTTTGTGACAACAATCTTCTTGTATCTAGATTTAGAGCCCAATGTCTGTTCAAGGCCGGCTGCAAGAGCTAGCAAGGTTTTTCCAGATCCAGCTTTGCCGATCAAACTAACAACTGGGATGTCTGGGTCCATTAAAAGATTTAATGCGAATTGCTGCTCTTTGTTTCTAGCTTTTGTGTCCCAAGCTGCTATGTTTGGTACCTTGACAAGTTCTGTTAAAGAATTTTTAAAACGAGCTAAAGCAGTTTTTTTGGCATTTGAATTAGATATCAGCATTATAAATTGATTTGGAAATACATGGCCGTGATATTTATTTTCCAAAAATACAGGTTTATCATTATAGAAATCTTCAATACACTGGTCGTCTACTAATATTTCACACATTCCTGAATATAAATCATCTGATTTTGCGACGACTTGTTCTACCTGGTAGTCTTCTGTTAGAATACCCAGAGCATCACACTTAACGCGCATGTTAATATCACGAGACACAATAATAACTTTTCTAGACTTATTATCTTCCATCTCTGATAATGCTGTGGCAAGAATTTGATTGTCTGAGTCTTCTAACTCAAGATCATCTGGTAGGCAAAGGGGGTTATAGCCCCTTATTCTAATGATACCTTTTCCTTTTTCTATCCTAACACCTTTAAGTAAATTGCCTTTTGCTCTAAGTTGATCTAAGCTTCTTATTGTGCTTCTAGCTTGAACCCCTACAGAATCTTGTCTTTTTTTATGCTTGTCTATTTCATCAAGTACTTTCAGTGGAACTAAGATGTCATTATTTTCAAAAGACGAAATAGATTGAGCGTCGGTTAGATATACATTTGTATCTAGTACATAAGTTTTTTTGGCCAAAATACTTTTCCTTATTATCGAATACCAAAATGGTACCACAATAAATACTATTTGTTAAAAACTTTTATTATTACATTTGGTGCTTTTTTATATAAAATGTCATTTGAGTGCTTAAATCCAGGATGAGTATTGTCATGAAAAATTTCATATTTAACATCCATAGATTTTGTATTTTCAAATTTTGAGTCTGACATTTCGACATAAAAAGATGGCAATGACATTATGAATATTTTTGCTAAAAAATAACAGTTCATTAATTTCTCCCCATATTACAGTTTAAAAAAAAAATTATTCTTGTATATTTATTATATATGAATATTAAAATCCCATTTTTATTCTTTTTATTTTTAATAATATTAACATCTTGTAATGCACACCAGATAGTTTTAGCTGTTAAAGATCCACCAACTGACTATTTTGTTCAAATTTTTAAAGAACTTGAAGTTATTAGATGTCCAAAAAATTTACCACCTCCACTGAAGAGAGAGGAGTGTGACAGAAAGGTTATAATATCTACTGGTAGTGGGCTTTTAGTAAGACTCTCTCAGACCAAGTCAATAGTCTTAAGTGCCGGCCATGTGTGTGAGACAGACAACTCTATAGAAGAAGACGAAAAATATAAATATAAGTGGAAAGAAACTCTTAACTTATTAGATAAAAACAAACTTCTTCACCAAGGCCATGTTATACTTTCCAAGCAAGGATATAAAGATACTGCTGATTTGTGTTCTATTTTTTCTCCGACTTTAGAAGATCAGTACACAAAAAAATCTAATATATATATCAGCAAAACAAGACCAAAAGTTGGAGAAGAAATATATTACATTGGAGCCCCGAGGGGGATATACCACCCACCAACAGCTCTAATATTAAAAGGAATATTTAACGGAAACATTGACAACTTTACTGCTAGTGCAACAATACCGGCGGCACCAGGATCTAGTGGGTCTGTCATATTATCTATGAATAATAAAATATATGGTGTTCTTTTTGCTGTGCACAATAATTTTAGAACAGCCAGTGTAATTACAAGCTATGAAGAAACAAAAAAGTTTTTAAAAGAAACTTTACTACTTCTTAGGTAGTTTACTACTAGTACTTTTAACTTTATGGTATTTAACATACACTTTATAATTCATCGATAAGCCATCAATACCTTTACCTGGTGCTGGGGCAACGGGTGTAAAATATACATTATCAACTTTGTCATGTTCCATGATTGCAATGAGCAAATCCAAAGACATCATATTGACGGTAAATCGATAGACTCCAGGGCCGAAGCCCTTACTTGGAAAAGGCATATGATTAGTACACCTAACAAATTTTTCTTTTTCCATAAAAGGTTTTAAGATTTTAAGCGATTCCTCTTCGGTAATATATCTCACAACAACCTCCTAAATCAATTCATCTACGAGTCCATATTCTAAGCACTTTTCAGCTTCCCACCAAATATCGTGCTTTAAAATGTTGTCCAGTTCTTTCTTTGGGATCTTAGTATACTTTCTATAAATATCCTTTATCTTTTCCATTAGCATTTCTGAATTTTGCATGTCATCTTGCATTTCCTGAAACTTACCCCACATCATACCAGAAAGCTGATGGACTAACATACAAGCATGACGGTGCATGTATCTCTTTTCTGCTACACAAGACATCAAAGTTGCAGCCGATGCAGCACAGCCATCAATTACTGTATGAACCGGAATCTTTGAATTTATAATGTAGTCTACTGCTGACAAACCTGCAAAGACAGAACCACCATAACTGTTAATATGTAACATAATTGGCGGTGGATCATAGTCCAATGGAGTAGCCTTTGAGAGCATATTAACATTTAAATTATAAATACCTTTATTGAGTTTTAAAATTTTAGGTCTTGTAACTCCAGAATAAAAATATATTCTATTATGAGAAAAGTCTACAATATTGTTATCTGTCGATGCATGTCCTTTGCTCTCGCTAGCAAATTCATGAGGAGACATTGGTTCCTTTTCAACTTCTTCTTCTTGGCTTCCCCAAAAATAATCTTTCACTTTACAATCTCCTTTGATATTTTTTTATAAATATTTTTATTAATTTTTATTTGTTTTTTGAAATAAAAAGTTTCGATATATATACCGTCTTGATCACCTATCAATGTAACTTTTATTTTAAATTTTTGTTTTTCCCAGATAATCTGTCTCTTTTCTAAACCAGCTTGAAATAAGTGACATTTTGATGAAGAGATAATTTCATTTTTTAAGATACTAGTTTGGTTAATCTTAGATGTTGGAGCCCCATACTTACTCTTCATTAAATCTACGTATTGCCTAAATTTAGATATGCAGTTATCTTGATTTAAACCTTGGGGGCCAAGAATTAAAATAGCTTTCACTATTTTGTTTCGGACAAAAAAGATTTGTATTTCAGATTCTAAATTTATTAATTTTGATTTTCCAGTATAAACTATTGGGTTGTTTTCTTTTGTTCCGCTATGATACCGGTATCCTTGAATTTTAGGAATACTTTTGTGGCCCTCGTCCCAGGGTAGGCTAAGCGGAGGTGATAGTAGTAGTATAGTTAGTAATATTTTCATAAGCGTAAGTGGTGGGCCCACCTGGACTTGAACCAGAAACCGCCTGTTTATGAGACAGGTGCTCTAACCTATTGAGCTATAGGCCCAGATAATAATACTATATACTTATTTGACATAAAGTTCAAGCATTTTTTTTCTAATAGTAGTCCGGATTCCTGGATTTACTTTTAGTACATGGGGCATTATGTTTTTTCTAACGTAATTTCTCATAAAATTGGTGTGTTGATTCGAGGGGTCTTCAATCCAGTTAAGGCTTTTAGACTCTGCATACTTTCTTATTACAGACTTTTCCGTCATTAAAAATGGTCTAAATATATTTTCACCTCTTTTGAATGGGATAATTTTACCCAGACCATGAAAACTAGACATTAACCATGTCTCTACACAGTCATCCAGATGGTGGCAAGTAATAATATAGTCGCTACTAATCCTGTTAAAAAAACCATATCTTTCATCTCTCCAAAATTCTTCTAATGAACGTGAGCGCTTTATGCCTTTCACTTTACCAATTCTTAAATTTAATTTATTTTTTTCAGCATATTCTTCAACAAACTTTTGTGCTTTTTTTGAATGAGCAGTATCATGGTCAAAGTACGCTAGTTCGACCTTTCTTTTACCGCGAAGTAAGAAATGTGTAAACACCATTGAGTCAATGCCTCCAGAACAGGCAATTGTAACATTATGTGGAATTTTACCAATTATTCGAATCATGCAGTAAGTATAACTTACTGTTAAATATTTGTCAAGAAGTTTTTACCAAGCTTTGCAAGACCAATATCTTGCCTTAGTCTTGTCTTTAGCTGTTTTACATTTGTGTCGCGCGCGGAAAGACTTTCTACGACCTTTAATGTGTTTTTTTATTTTCATATTAGGGTCACCAAACTGGACCTTTATTACATTTCCTGTTTTTGGGTTTCTTACATAAACTTTTTTCGATTTTTTTGGGTTTTCTCTATTAGCTGTCGGTTTGTTGAGAGTGACTTTTCTTCCTTTATACGTTGCCTCTGGAATCAAATCTGGACAGCCACATGATGCATCTACTAATTGTTCGTAAAGGCACTGAGGGCATGGTTGGCCTCCAGCTTCATCTATTGCATCCTGTAGAGCTTCGTAAAGCTTAAAATGTTTATCAACAAGAACTGACTCTTTCTGGAAAAGCTCATCCTGCTCCGCATCAGTTAGCTTATTGAACTGTGCCATTACTGCCTGTTCAAGATTTTCTTCAGCTGAGTCTGCATCCTGTTCTTTAATTACTTTAATCTTTATTCTCTTCATTTTTTAGCTCCTTTTGTTTTGCAGCTAGTGAAGCCTCAAGGCTTACAATTGCTTGGTGGCGAGCTGCAAGAAGAATATTTTGGACCCTGTTATTAACTAGTGTAGGCACTGTTATATGATTTTTTTCTTTTAATTTTTCAACTTTGTTCATTTTTTTCCTCTATTTTTATTCATGCGTTTTGTTTTTCTTTTAGACGCTTCTTTTCTTTTTGTAATATACTTAAAAGCTGCATTTAAATTTTTCTTTTTTTGAGGATCTTTAGTTCTTTTTTTTGCAACCCTAACTCTTTGATGAATCAAATTAATTATTTGAGACTGTCTTTTATGAGGTTTTGATTTAAAAGATTCTTTTGAAAGTGTATCTCTAATATCTTTAACCGTGCTAAATTTTACACTAACGGTATCTTTTGGATTTTCATCAGTGTACAATCTTCTACCAGAACCTTTTGGTTTTTTACCTGTTCCTTTTTTTGGGTCACTACCCTCTTCTGCAACTCTTTTTGCTGTAGCAGTCGCTATAGCATATTTTTTGCTATCAGGCATACTAGGATTATCTTTTCCTATAGCTTTTGCTATCTCAGTTTTCTTCTCGTACTCGGCATCTGTTAGTTTTCTTTCGTTTGCCTTTACACAATTACGGTATCTTTTTCCAAACATAATTTTTGTTTTGCGAGTTGGGTGAGTCTTATATCCCTTCTGACACCTTTCTAAAAGATATTGCTCCAACTCTTCTTTTATAATTTGTATAAGTTTTTGTTTGGTCATTTTTTTCTACCAGCACAATGTGCTTTTTGAGAAAATCCTTTTGGATTATTGCAATCAATAGATTTTTTATATTTTGTCGACCACTTTCTTTCGTCTATTTTCTTGTTACCGGGCATGTTTTTTTGTTGCCATTCTTTTGAATCACTATCTGATTTTATAGGCCCTCCGCCTGCCCAAGTGTTGCATGCTCGAGCTGAATGACACTTGAAATGATGCATCCAACAATACCCAAAACCAACAAACCCATCATCTGGAAAGCCAGGGATGTCTGAACCTTCCTTTCCTTGTAGTTGTTTGTCCACCATGGACATTGGGTCTGTTTGGTCAATCGCGATAGGTAAGCACCCTTTACGCATGCGTTTAGACACATCAAATGCTACGCAGTTACCACATCTTTGCCCCATAGCCTCTTGAGGGGTTGCTCCAGCCCATTTTTCAGCGGCTAGCTTCCAATACCCCTCACTAGGCTTTAGTGGGTTCATAGGCCCGTAATCTTGCTTTTTACGAGCCATATCTCTATTCTTTGTGTTTAAAGCCACATCTTTAGTTGCTGGAGGGCATTTCATTTTATCAACATCAGCTTTGGCTGCGTCTATTGAGCGTTGTATTTTTACTCTAATATTCATGTTATTGTCCTGAATGCTTTTTGGTTACTTTACCTTTTTTAGTGTTTCTTACGTGACTTCTCTTACCCGAGTCTTTTCCTGTCTTCTGTGCTCTTTTCTTTTTCTTTGCGGTGGCTGCTCTCTGGCCTTTCGTTAAGCTTTGAGCTTTCGACCTTGGCAAGCATCGGTCTGGATTCTTTTTATCCTTAGATGTTCCACACTTTCCGGCTATCTTCCCAGATGAGGTAACACGTACCCAATCTTTATTTAGCCAGTTTTGAAGTTCACCACCGCCGCTTTTCTTTTTCTTTCGCGATTTTCGTTTACGTTTTTTGCGTTTTTCAAGAACTATAGATAGTTCTTCTTTTATTATATCTATAAGTTCTTGTTTTTTCATTTTCTTTTCTTCCGGCTTTTACTCTTTTTTTTGCTTCCCTTAGCATAGTTTGGGTCTTTACAGTATTTTGAAGCAGCAAGATTAGCATAAGCACTTGGATATGTATCAAAAGTTCTTTTTGCCCAAGCTATACCAGCAGGGCAAATTTCGTTTCCTTTCCTTTTCTTTGACTTACTTTTCTTACGCTTCTTACGTTTCTCAATCATCATTCGCAACTCTTCACGAATCATTTCTTCAGCAACTTGACGACCAGTTGATACTGTTATAAAATCACCTTTCTTGTGTTTTACAACGCCCTTTACTTTTGAAATACTTTTCTTTAGTTCTTTTTTATCTGCGTCAGCTTGTTTTGCTATAGCGTCTAAACCAGCTGCTCCACCTTCTTTATCAATTACAGATTTAACTTTTTTAGGATCATAATGAACATGACCTTTTTTAGCTAATTCTTTATGCTTTTCACCATCTGCCATAGTCTTCTTTCCAGTCTTAGGATTCCACATTGGATGTTTTTTGACCTCTTCACGAATCATTTCTTCCATGCTGTATTCATCTCTGTCTTCTTCGTCATCCGGAGTAAGAACATCTCTTATTTGGGCCAAATCTTCGTCGTAAGGATCCCAGCCTTCACCAGTTTCGTCGAACTCTTTATCGTAAACATATGATACTAAATCTTTTAGATCGTCATCATGCATTCCAAGTGCTACGTCTTGCAGGCCGCTACGTGCTATCTTTAAAGCGATCTGAGTGTTCAGATCCTCTTCTTGTCCTTCATTCACGTATTTCCTAAAATTTTCAAATAACATTTTCATTAAGAAACCCTCTTTTATTATCCAGTTATTTTAGCTTTTCTTGCTAAGGAATTTATTATAGCTAAAACCATATTTGTGTGCTCTCCACCGGAGCCGGACTTAGCATGCTCTTTAGACCCAATTTTTCCACCTGAGCCGAACCGTGTATAAACAACTAAAACATACTTTTCATCTATTACTAATCCATAATTTAAAGCTCCAAGAGCGCGGCCGCCTTTGCCCCAATAGTTCCTTATTCCTGAAGCCGCAAGACCTTTTTTGATGTGTGAAGGAAAATTTCTGTTTTTCATTGCTCTAATTACCATTCCTATCTCTTTGCTATATGTTCTAGCAAATTGTTCTTCTGTGGTATTTTTTGCGTTTCCTGGTGTTGATACCCTTACGAGACCAGACAGAAATTTAAAATAATCCAAGGCGGATTGCCTATTGTTTGAATAAACAAACTTTGTATTAGATATACCAAAAATGTTTAATATATTACTTTTCATAAGATTAAGGTCTATTTTTCCCAAATTTCTAGCTTTATAAAATTTTCTTCCACCCCTAAAACTTTTAGATATAGCTCTATTTACTTGGTTTGATCCTCTAAAAGTTTTACTATAGGCTAAAAGCATTCCCAGTTCCTTATCATTCATCTGCTTGCTCTTGTTTCCCGACCACTGTATCAATTGCGCTAAAGCAGCTACAGGTTTTTGTATAGAAGCACCATAAATCTGCTTGTTTTGATTATGCGATTCTATAATACGGCCGTCGATGGTACCAAGGACATAAGAGTACTTTGATGGGTCTTGCTTTTTTAGGTTAGCTAAAGCTGAGGTAACTGCAGCGCTGGCGCCGGCTTGACCAGATTTACCATATTCTCCGCTTTTGACAGATGCCATAAACTGCTTCATGTTTGGAGACCCTTCTGGAAAGAAAGCTCGGACATGATAGTGGTTATCATGTCCGCCCTTACCAGAATCTCTTATTAGTTTCGGAGAAGACAACACATTTGGAAATTTCTCCTCGAGGCCATTTTTTCTTACCCATTTTTTCATTGCAGCAATAACTTTTGGCCCGATCATAACCATTTCCATTTGGCTACTCTTAAGAAGAGCTTCGGTGAAGGCGCAATTTCTTTCAAAGTCAAAATTTCTAAATTTTGCGGCAACTGCATCCCACCAAGAACCTCTTCCTTTCATTTTATAGAAAGTTATATCAGCCTCTAAGCCAGACTGGTGGCCAAAACGGTGTTTGCCGGTATTAGTACCGCCTTTCTTGCCCCAGCCGCCTTGTATACAAGGTAGACTAGGATCTTTTCTTCTAGCTTTTGCATTATGACAAGTACCCAAAGACGAGTTAGCAACTATAGCTAAGCCACCGGTTCTATCATATTTTGTTGTTTCTGCTGCGGCCGCCTTTATTAAATTAGCAATAATTGGATTACAATAGTTTTTAATTTTTGAGCCGCCGACTCTTATTCCGGGGGCACCGCCGAGTATGTCACCCATGTATACTGCATTAACCATATAAGCATCATTAGAAGTATTGTTATTAGTAAATGTATCTCTACCATAACCATGATGATTTGGAGCCGGGAGTCTTCGCCCTGCAGGACTTGGACCTTTAACATTTGACTTTATTGATATTGTAGTGCCAGCAGCAAAACTTCCAATTGAACCCACACCCGAAAGGTTCGATACTCCTCCTCCACCACTTGATCCGCCAGTTAGTTTTTTTATTAGGCCCGCATCCAGCATTTTACCTTCTGTTTCATCACCAACGCAGCCATCCTGCTCTGCACCTGTTTCCGCTTGAAACTTCATTATAGCTTTTTGAGTCTCTAAATCGCAATCATCGTTAACTTCTAGTTTCTTAAAGGATGGATCTTTTTTCTTAACGATATAATATCTATTTAAAAGCTCTTTTATTTTACTAACAGATAATGCACTTTCACTAGCGTCCACACATTTGCAAGAAGATTTTATTTTTCCAGTTATTTTGGTTTTAGTTTCCTCTTTTTCTGTGTCTGGTTTTTGTTGAGTTGTAGTCTTATTTTGTTTATCTAAGGTCGGATCTTTAGTGGTAGTTGCAACCGGCTTTTGTTCCGCTTTGTCGCTTTTGGGCGCGGTGGGTGCCGGATCTGTTGTACCTTTAGCTTTTTCTTCTGCCTCTTTTAAAAGTGCATGATAACTAGGTGTTTTTAATTCAGGCTTTATCTGAATTTTTTCTTGGAAAAAATCTTTCTCTGACTCTTGCTTAAGAGAGTTTCTCCATTTGTTTACTAATTTGTAAATATCCATACTACTAAATAGTCCTTAAAATAACAAAAGTTGCTAGACAAAAGCACACATTTAGTAGCCAGCTTGATTACCTTTCAATGAGAACAAGAAAATCGTCTATGGGTGTGCGGTATACATATTAGTATGATGACATATTTTCTGGAGGTGGTTGCATCTTTTCATAATCTTTTTTTGATGTTCCGTAAACATTTTGCTTATATACATCTACTATTTTTTGATATACAAAGTTTTGTATTTTTGATCCTTTGTTGGTTTTTCTGTGAGATGAAGACATGTCAGTGTAAATAACCATAATATATTTATCATCTATTATTATCCCATAATTCAAAACGCCGGCGTCCCGGCCGCCCTTACCAGTAACAGTATGAGATTTATTATCAACTGTCGACAGTGCTTTTCCTATAGACTGAAATGAAGTAAATTCTCGATCATCTTTTTTTGCACCAAAAGATCTTTTCATGTATTTAAGAATTGTTTGAATGTCTCTTATTTCTTTTTCTGGATGGGATTCTTGAAAGTCATTTTTCTTTAAAAAAACTAAAAAATTAAAATATTGCATCGGCGTTTGTTTGTTCATTTCCCGGCTGTCTGTAACATTCATTGTGTCAGTTTGTTTTTTATCTTCTGGTTCTAAGCTCATCAAAGATTGTTCTGCCAGACCTTTTGATTGTATGTATTGTTTTGTTTTTTTAGAATCTCTGCCGCCCAAAAGAGATGTTAGTCTTCGAAAAACTCTATTAGAATCATGTTGACCAGAACCAACATAGTTCAACAAACCGCTTAGCATTTTTGGTGTTAATTTAATACCTTTTGAACTAGCAGCTAACGCCATTATAGGCTTTGCAATTGAAGCGCCATAGAAACTTTTATTTTGGTTTTTGGCTTCTAGTACTTTGCCATCAACAGTGCCAAAAACATACCCAAACTGGTCTTCATCTTTTGAGCCTAAACCACGGGATGCTATATCGATTTGTCTTTGGCCAGCTCTTACCTGTTCGGCTACAAGGGCTTTGTACTCTCTCCAGTTTTTCATTACATGTTTCATATATTCTGTTCCCATAAAATTAAATAGAAAAAAAAACAATAAAATATAAAATTTGTGGAGGTGGCGGGAGTCGAACCCGCGTCCAGAATTTATCAAATAATACGTCATTCACAAAGTTAGTCTAGATCTGGCCCTAGACAGCCGTTAAGTAGCAAATATATAGAAATATAAATTAACAAGTCCAGATGTTGGGTTAGGAAGGTATCTGGAAAACCCTCTCAAGGGTTATGCAGCTAATGCAAAGCCCTCGAAATTTTCAACGTCATCGTTTGCGTTTATAGTTTTGAGTGTTTTTACTGTGACCTCACTCACACAGCCTTGCACGTATTATTATCCTTACCCTGTCGAAACCTAATCA
>MDSZ01051177.1_pt1 | contig 17323 bp, 10 predicted proteins | sample 811201 | NCBI WGS metagenome assembly MDSZ01 (sample SAMN05326647, study PRJNA326480) | marine metagenome | isolation source: seawater | place: Indian Ocean: North | collected 2010
AAATGTATTAATTGAACATAACAAAGAGTTTATGCTTCATTGTGACATCAGAGATAATGAAAAATTATTTTATTATACAACAACTGGTTGGATGATGTGGAATTGGTTAGTTGGAGGCCTGGCAACAGGATCATCTATTTTTCTTTTTGACGGAGCTCCGGTTTATCCTAAGATAGATATTCTTTTAGAATATTGTCAAAACAAAAAAATTAATTTATTTGGTGTTAGTGCAAAATACTTAGATCACCTAAAGAATGAAAAATATAACAGTAAAAATTTAGATTTGAATTCTGTAAAAATTATTACTTCAACTGGCTCTCCATTAGCAGAGGAGAGTTTTAAATATGTGTACGATAATATCAGTAGAGATGTTCACCTTGCATCTATTGCAGGAGGAACAGATTTGGTAGGGTGTTTAGTTCTAGGAAATCTTTTTTCAGATGTTCATAAAGGTGAGATCCAAGGACAAAGCTTGGGTATCGATGTTGATGTTTTCACAGATAACGAGAAAAGTACATTAGACGGAGAAAAAGGAGAGCTAGTTGTTAAACAACCTTTTCCTTCTATGCCAGTAAAGTTTTGGGGAGATGATAACGGAAAAAAATACCATAAAGCTTACTTTACAAAATTTAAAAATATTTGGCACCATGGAGATTTTATTGAAAGAACTAAAAATAATGGGTTTATAATGAGAGGAAGATCTGATGCAACGCTTAATCCTGGGGGAGTTAGAATAGGTACCTCGGAAATTTACCAACAGGTTGAAAACATTGATTTTATTACGGAAGGATTAGTAGTTGGGCAAGACATTGACGATGATGTTAGAATAGTTTTATTTGTTACCACTAAAGATAATCAAGAATTAAATGGTGAAAAAATAAAATTTATCAAATCAAAAATTAGGAAAAATTGTTCTCCTAAACATGTACCGGCAATAATTATTAAGGTTCCAGAAATTCCTAGAACAAAAAGTGGGAAAATAATTGAGATAGCAGTCAAAAAGGTCATTAATGGAGAAAAATTAGATAATTTAGAATCTGTTGCAAATCCTAAAAGTTTGGAATATTTTAAAAATTTGAAGCTTTAATTATAAAAAGGTTTGTTATGAAAAAATTTTTGACTTATTTAACTATAATCTTTTTTTCTTTAATTACTCTACTTCACTCAAATGAATATCAGATTAAATTGAAAAAACTTGAAGAATATTTAAATCAAGGTCTAATAAATAAAACTGATTACAACGATGCAAAAAAAGCCTTGATGAAATTAGAGGAAATTAGTCAAAAAAAACAAAAAGCTGAAAAGGCTCCAAAAGAACAAAATAAAAAACAAAAATTTGTTATTAAAAAATTCAAAGATCAACCAAAAGGCTCAAGAGAATTTGAAAAAATGGAAATGATTTTTGCTGACTATAGGATTTATACTCACAGACCCGGAGCTGTAAAAGTAAGAAGCTTGTCCAGCAATAAGCAATTAGCTGTAATTAGCGATAATTTAAATATAAAATATTATAATAATTCAAGAGAGATTATTAATTTTGAAAATGTTTCAGATACCAAATCGGTACTAAGAATAAAAAATGTTCCTGTGTTAACTTGGGATAAGAAAGAAGTAACAAAACACCAAGCTAGATTTTACCAAGTTCTTGGACTAGGCACAAAACCATTTCACTATTATATTAATTTATACAATTCTAACAAAATCATTGCATTAAACTATTCCGAATTTGATAAAAAAATACAGAAGGCAATAGATAAAGCAAAAGTAAGATTGGCATCAACCTATAATGTTTCAATAGCTCAAATAGATAATTTAATGAAGCAAAGAGAAAATAAAGCATTCGCAGAATTACAAAAATTAATTGGAGAAAAAAAGGATTTAGCTTTAGAAGCAAGTATACAAAGTACAATTGAATCAGAATTAGAAAATCAATTAAATAAAGCACTAGGAGCAAGTTTAGCAAGTGAGTTTAGTACTGCTATAGAAGAGGCAACAGGTCAAGCAGTTGATGCAGCAGTTGAAAATGAACTAGCAAGCGCTATTGATGAAGCCATCGCTGAAGCTATTTCTATGGGAATATCAGAGGCAGCTATTTCAGCTGGAATTGCAGCTGCACTAGCAGCATTAGCTGCTGGAGCTTCAGAGGAGGAGGCTATTGCTGCTGGTGAGGCAGCATGCGGTTGTTAAATTGTAGCGCGTCAGTTATATAACTTACGAATGATCAATTTATTAATATGATTATATTAAGTCTTGACTTTAATCCCTAAATTTTAACTTTTAAAGTCAAGACCAACTAAAAAAAATTTGCACAATTTTTATGTAACATTGAATGAAGATCAATAAGTTTATCAAAGCTCTTATTGTATCCACCTCCAAGGACACCACATAAAGGAATTTTTTTTGAATAAAAGTTTTCTATTACAATTTGATCTCTTTTATTAATACCTTCATCAGAAATCTTGAGTTTTCCTAGTCTATCTTCATGATGAATATCAACTCCTGCAATATAAAAAACAAAATCATAAGTTTCTTGATTCAATTTTTTAAGATTATCATTTAAGATATTGAGGTATTCATAATCTTCCATGTTATCTTGAAGCTCAATATCAATATCGCTTTTAGATTTTTTTGCAGGATAATTAGATGCGCAATGCATACTGAAAGTTAAAACATTTTTATCATTTTGAAAAATTTCTGAATTACCATTACCTTGATGAACATCTAAATCTAAAATCAAAATCTTTTTAGCATACCCTTTATCTTTTAAATAATTTGCGGCTACAGCTGTATCATTAAAAACACAATATCCCGCGCCAAAGTTAAAAGTTGCGTGGTGACTACCTCCTGCAGTGTTACATGCAAGCTTTGACTCTAAAGCCAATTTGCTTGCTAAAACAGTCCCTCCAGTGGCTACAAAAGATCTTCTTACCACACTGTCATTTATTGGAAATCCTATTTTTTTTTGAGCTTTAATATCTAAAGTTTTATTCTTAATATCATTAATATATTTTAAAGAATGAGATGTTTTCATAGTCTCAATAGAACATTCTTTAGGGGTAAAAAATTTTTTTACTACTTTCGCATTTAAAAGATGAGCGGCTAATGCACCAAATTTTTTGATAGGAAATTTATTGTCATCATTAATTTTTGCGACATAGTCAGGGTGATTTACAACAGGTAATTCCATCGAAGATAATATTTTATCTTTCGACACACATTGCAATACCCATTCCACCGCCGATACAAAGAGTCGCTAAACCTTTTTTAACATCCCTTTTAATCATTTCGTGTATAAGTGTTACAAGTATACGAGTTCCAGATGCACCAATTGGGTGACCTATAGCTATTGCGCCACCATTAACATTTACTTTATCATCTGGAATAGAAAGAGTCTTCAATACTGCTAAACTTTGAGCAGCAAAAGCTTCATTAATTTCAAATAGATCTACATCCTTTATACTCCATCCGGCCAAGTCTAAAGCTTTTTTTGATGAGGGAATTGGTCCTGTACCCATTATTGAAGGATCTACACCACAACTTGCCCATGATTTTACAGTTACTAACTTTTCTAATCCTCTTTTCTTTGCTTCATCTGCCGACATTAATGTAACTGCTGCCGCTCCATCATTAATTCCAGATGCATTACCAGCGGTAACTGTACCGTCTTTTTTAAAAACAGGTTTGAGTCGAGACAATGCATCAAAACTTATTCCTTCTCTTGGATGTTCGTCTTTGTTAAAATCTACTTCGGCTTTTTTTGATTTAATCTTAAAATTTACTATTTCTTCTTTAAACTTATTTTTTTTCTGAGCTTTTAAAGCTTTTTCTTGAGATTGTAATGCAAATCTATCTTGTTGTTCTCTTGTAATTTGAAATTTTTCAGCAACATTTTCAGCAGTGACACCCATATGATAACCATGAAAGGCATCCCACAGGCCGTCTTTAATCATAGTATCAACTAAATTGGCATCACCTAATTTTTTTCCATCTCTTAAATGAATCGCATGTGGGGCCATCGACATGCTTTCTTGTCCTCCAGCAACAACAATTTTTGAATTTTCTGAAAGAATAGACTGGTAACCAGATGCAACAGATCTTAAGCCAGATCCACAAACTTGATTTACAATATAAGCAGGTTTTTCTTTTGGAACACCTGACTTCATCGCTGCTTGACGTGCAGGATTTTGACCAATACCACTTGTCAAAACCTGACCAATTATAACTTCATCTACATCGCTATTTTTAATATTTGATAACTCGCAGGCTTTAGAAATTACAGTAGCTCCAAGCTCAAAGCTTGTAGAATTTTTGAGTGATCTTCCTAAAGAGCCTACAGCAGTTCTAGTAGCCGAGGTAATTACTATTTCACCTTTTTTCATTTATTTAAATACCACTTTTTATTTACTTTTTTTGATATGCTAACAAAAATAGCCATCATTAGGAATATATATGATGCATTAAAAGTAGAAAAAAAACTTCCAGAAGATTTTATTGGAAAAAACTCAGCCAATAATAGTAGAAAAAATACTTGATAGACCACGTAATTATAAGAAAGTTTAATATTTTTTGGGATTTTTTTAAAAAAGATCATTAATAAACTAATAAAAATAAGAATTACTATTAATAAACCAATCAAACCTAGTTCTGCTAAAACTTCTAAATAATAATTGTGGGGGTGCGTATCACAAGACCAAGTATTATTAATTTTTTTATGAGCATCCCAACAATTGAATTTAAAAGATTTTATTCCTCCCCCAATCGTTTTATTTAAATACCAAGTGTAAATGCCAGATCTAAATTGATAAATTTGCTCAGGAACCTGTCGAGGATTAAATTTATCCTTATTAAAAAAATAATTATAAGTGATATTATTCAATTGATCATAAAGCCCGTGGAAATTATTAAAAACTCGTTCATTATTTTTGGCAACGAGATAAAGAACAAAAGGTATTGTAACTAAAATAACTAAAAAAAATTTTCTTAAATTTTTATTGATTAATAAAAAAGAAAATACAATAAAAAGAAATAACAAAAATGGAATCCTATTTCCAGATATTATAATTGATAAAAAAATAATCAGAGAAAAGAAATACAAAAAAAAATTTTTATTAAATTTATTTTTAAATTTAACCAAATATAAAGTTGTAATTAGTAGAAATAAAGAAAACCTTTGAAGATAAGATCCTGCTATTAATTCTTCACCGAAAGGGCCAGAAATTTTGTGGTGAAAAATTGGATATCCAAAAATATCTTTACCAAAACTTAATTGGTAAAAGAGATCAAAACAAACAAATAAAACACATATAGAACTTGTAATAAAAAATAAATTTAGATTAATCTGATTTTTTTCAAAGTAATATCTTAGCGCAAAGTAAAAGATTAAGTATCTTAAAAAAAGAAATGTTTTAATAATTATATGATTGTTATCGCTTTGCTCTAAATTATGTGATCCTCCAACATTGTTTAATAAAATTGTGAGTAATGATGCTAAAAAAAATATAATAATTAATTTATCTACAGGAAGCAGCTTAATTTGAAATATTTTTTTTTTATCTATAATTAATGCATAAATTACTATCAATATAATATTTAAATTTATGGCAGGATTGCCTGCTATGAAACTCAATGGTATAAGAGATAATAAAATACTTATGAAATTTATTTTATGATTTACAAAACTAAAAACCATTTAATAGTTAATACAAATAATCTTTTGTGTCTTCAACAAAATAATTATGCGCCTGTAGCTCAATTGGATAGAGCGCTTGGCTACGGACCAGGAGGTTCTGGGTTCAAATCCTAGCAGGCGCACCATAGGAGACTTTATGAGTTTAAACAACGCTGTTATAGTTTTTTTTATATTAGTTTTTCTTGTGATATTGTCACTTACATTTATTTTGTAATTAACCTTGATAAGCAAAAATAAGAATTATTACTCCAAGAACAACTCTGTATAAAACGAAAACATCCAAGCTAGCATTTCTAATATACCCCAAGAAGGCAACCATAGTAATATAAGAAAAAACAAAAGATAAAATAATACTTGTAAAATTAAGTTTTACTACGTCAAAACTCTCAGTGATATATATTTTATAACCTCCAAAAACTGATACAGCTAATAAAGTGGGAATTGATAATAAAAATGAAATTCTTGCAGCGTTTACTCTATCAAATTTTAAAAATCTTGCTGCGGTAATAGCTATTCCTGATCTACTTACCCCTGGAATTAAAGAAAATATGTGAAAAAAACCTATTATTAAAGCTGACTTGAGATCTAAATTTATTTCAACATTTTTTTCATTTTCCATTTTATCCGAAAAATATAATAAAATTCCAAATAATACCGTTGTCCACCCTATAATTTTAAGAGATCTTAAATCATTAATTATTCCTGACTCTGCTATTAAATAACCACTTAAGACAATGGGAAACGAAGCAATAATAATTAGCATAAAAATTTTCCTATATATAAAGAAACTTATTATCTCTTTTCTAAAGAAAACGATTACAGCTAAAAAAGAACCTATGTGTAAACTCACATTTAATATTAAATCCTCACTTATAAAATTCATAAATTTCGAAAAAAGTATTATGTGAGAGGAAGAGCTTATAGGTAGAAATTCAGTAATACCTTGAACCAGGGAAAGAATAAGAATCTCCATTATTCCTATGTTTAATAAACTTTAGATTGAATTCCAAAGATATAATTAAATAGCATATCAGCTATGCAACAAAAAAACGTTAAAAACAGTAATTTTCAACAAATTTAAGTAAGTATTATTGACTTAAATTGTATTCCTTTTTCTAATATTTTGCCTTAGAACACCAAAATTATGAGTAAAAAAATGTTAAAGTTTATAAACGTTGATCAAGAGACTCCTGTCAAAAGAAAAACTGACAGTAGGAAAAAAGATTTTAATGAAATATACGACCAATATATTGCAAAAAAAGCAAGCGAACAATCAAGCAGGTGTTCTCAATGTGGAGTACCTTTTTGTCAAATCCACTGCCCATTACAAAATAATATACCAGACTGGTTAAAATTAACTGCTGAGGGAAGATTAAAAGAGGCGTACGAGATATCACAAAGCACGAACAATATGCCGGAAGTTTGCGGGAGAATATGCCCACAAGATAGATTATGTGAGGGTAATTGTGTAATTGAGCAGTCAGGACACGGCACAGTTACTATAGGTTCAGTAGAAAAATACATTACAGATACAGCATGGGAGAAAGGCTGGGTAAAACCAATAAAAGTTTCAAGAGAACTTAAAGAGAGCGTTGGCATTATTGGTGCAGGACCAGCGGGACTTGCTTGTGCAGAGGAAATGAGAAAATATGGTTATAAAGTTACAGTATATGATCGGTATGATAGACCTGGGGGGCTACTGATTTACGGTATACCTAATTTTAAACTTGAGAAATTTGTAGTCGAGAGAAGGACAAAATTATTAAAGGAAAGCGGCATCAAGTTTGTGCAAAATTTTGAAGTTGGAAAGGATAAAACTTTAGAAGAACTTAAAGGCGAGCACGATGCGATTTTAATTGCCACAGGAGTTTATAAAGCAAGAGAGATTGAAATACCTGGTTCAAAACTAGAAAATATTTTTCCAGCGATGGATTTTCTTACTGCTTCAAATAGAAAAGGTTTAGGAGATAAGGTAAAATTATTTGATGATGGCACTTTAAATGCTGAAGGAAAAGATGTTGTGGTTATTGGAGGTGGAGATACAGCAATGGATTGTGTTAGAACCGCGGTGAGGCAAAAAGCCAAGTCCGTAAAATGTTTATATAGAAGAGACAAAGAAAATATGCCAGGATCAGCAAGAGAAGTGGGAAATGCTGAAGAGGAGGGTGTTAATTTTATTTGGCTGACAAGCCCCAAATCATTTATTGGTGAAGGAAAGGTAGAAGAAGTACAAGTTAGTAAAATGAAACTTGGAGAGCCAGATGCATCTGGTAGAAGACGACCTATTTCAGTTGAAGGTGGTGATTTTAAAATTAAAGCAGATCTAGTAATTAAATCCTTAGGATTTGACCCTGAAAATATTCCAAAATTATTTAATAGTCAGAGTCTTGGAGTTTCTAAATGGGGAACCATAAAGATTGATTTAAAAACAATGCAAACCAATATAGATGGGGTTTTTGCTGCGGGGGATATTGTCAGAGGCGCATCATTAGTAGTCTGGGCAATAAGAGATGGAAGAGATGCAGCAATACAGATGGATAAGTACATTTTAGAAAAACAAAAAAATAAAAATAATTTTGCCGCATAATGAATAATTACATCAAAAATAAAAAGCTTCTAACAGAAAATAATGCTTATGACGCTTCTTTAGAACATGAGGCTTGTGGAGTTGGTTTAGTAGCTACAACTAACGGTAAAAAAAGTCGCCAAGTTGTAGAATATGGTATTGAAGCTTTAAAAGCAGTTTGGCACAGAGGTGCCGTTGATGCTGACGGAAAATCAGGGGATGGGGCAGGTATAAAACTAGAAATTTCACCTGAGTTTTTTAATAATAAAATTTTGGAAACAGGACATAAGCACGATGAAAATAAAAGAATTTGTGTTGGCATGGTGTTTATGCCCCGAAATGATTATACAGATCAAGAAAAATGTAGATCAATTATAGAGACTGTATTGCTAGATAAAAATTATTATATCTATGGTTGGAGACAGGTACCAGTTAATCCAAAAGTTCTTGGTCCTACAGCAGATTCTAATAGACCCGAAATTGCCCAGGTACTTTTTAGAAAAAATGATGTTATTAAAACCAATGATTTAGAGAGGGACCTCTATGAGGCTAGAAAAAAGATAGAAAAACTAGCTAGAGAAAATCAGTTAAATAGTTTTTATATTTGTTCGCTAAGCTCCAGATCCATTGTTTATAAAGGAATGTTTTTAGCTGAGTCGCTTGCTGATTTTTATATCGATTTGAATGACAAAAGTTTTAAATCAAGATTTGCGATTTTTCATCAAAGGTACTCAACTAACACCTTCCCAAGTTGGGATTTGGCTCAGCCTTTTAGAACTTTAGCTCATAACGGAGAAATAAATACCTTAAAAGGAAATGTTAACTGGATGAGAATTCACGAACAAGATATGTCCAGCAGTCTTTTTAAAAATATAGAAGACTTAAAACCTGTAATTATCCCAGGCAATTCAGACTCCGCCTCTTTAGATAATGTTTTTGAATTATTAACTCATTCAGGAAAGCTTGCACCATTAATAAAGCTAATGATGATTCCTGATGCTTGGTCTAAAAGAAGTAAAACTGTTCCAAAAAGCCATCAACAATTATTTAATTTTTTAAATAGCACCATAGAACCTTGGGATGGACCAGCCGCTATATGCGCTACTGATGCTAAATGGATTTTAGCCGCAGTTGATAGAAATGGATTAAGACCTCTCAGATATTCAATAACATCTGACGGATTAATATTTGCTGGCTCAGAAACTGGAATGATAAAAATTCCAGAGGAAAATATTATTAAAAAAGGACGATTAGGCCCAGGTGAATTGATAGCTGTAGATCTAAAAGAGGGAAAATTATACAAAGATAAAGAAATCAAGGATTATGTATCAAGAGAGTACAAAAAATTTAATAGTCAAATCATCGATTTAGATAAGAAGTTAAAAGTTGAAAAAGAGGAAATCAACTATTCTGGCAATGAGTTAAGAAGGCGACAGTATCTATCAGGTTATAGTGTGGAAGATTTAGAACTCATTCTGCATCCGATGGTAGAAGAAGGTAAAGAAGCTACTGGATCTATGGGTGATGACACTCCTGTTGCAGTTTTATCTAGCCACTTTAGACCGATATCACATTATTTTAGACAAAACTTTAGTCAAGTTACCAATCCACCAATTGACTCCCTAAGAGAAAATAAAATAATGAGTCTTAAAACAAGATTTGGAAATTTAGGAAATATATTAGATTTTAATAATCTTACACAAGAAGATATTTTTGTATTAGATAGTCCGATACTTACAAACTCCCAGTTAAAAAAATTTAAAAAACTATTTTCGAAGAAAATTAAAATAATAGACTGCACTTTTGATACCAATGAGTCTCTTAGAGAAAACCTCCAAAGACTTAAAAATGAAACTGAAATAGCAGTTAGAGAAGGTGGCACAACACTGATATTAAGTGATAAGAATATTTCAGAAAAAAGAGCGAACATTCCTATGGCCTTAGCTGTTGGTGCGGTTAATTCAAACTTAGTTAAACTTGGATTAAGAGGATATTGCTCACTTAATATTGAAACATCTGAAACTTTGGATACACACTCGTTTGCAGTTCTGATCGGAGTAGGAGCAACAACGATTAATCCATATCTTACAATTGATAGTATACATCAAAGATTTGAAAAAAACTTATTCGGAAAATTTAAATTTAATGAGTGTGTAGAAAGATTTAAAAAATCTATCGAGAACGGTCTGCTTAAAATTATGTCTAAAATGGGAATATCTGTAATCAGTTCTTACAGAGGTGGTTGTAATTTTGAAACAGTTGGTCTAAGTCGAGCACTAGTTTCTGATTATTTTCCAGGAATGATCTCAAGAATTTCAGGAATAGGCTTGATTGGTATTGAAAAAAAAATTAAGGAATTACACAGCAAAGCATACAAAAAAGACGTTTTAATACTGCCGATAGGTGGAATATATAAATACAGAAAAACTGGAGAAAATCATCAATTTCAAGGAAAATTGATTCACACTTTACAACATGCTGTAACAACCGGATCTTATGAAACTTTTAAAAAGTATACTAATGGCATTAATAATATGTCACCAATTAATTTAAGAGATCTATTAGATTTTAAAAAAATAAATGAACCAATAAATATTAATGAAGTTGAATCGATAGAAAATTTAACGAGAAGATTTGGCAGCGGAAGTATGTCTCACGGAGCTTTATCAGCCGAAGCCCATGAAACACTGGCTATTGGAATGAATAGAGTGAAAGGAGCATCTTGTAGTGGTGAGGGTGGAGAAGACCAAGCAAGATTCAAAACTCAGCCAAATGGAGATAGTGCTAATTCAAGAGTAAAGCAAGTTGCTTCTGCTCGATTTGGTGTAACAATTGATTATTTAAATAATTGTAATGAGATAGAAATTAAAATTGCTCAAGGCGCAAAACCTGGAGAGGGAGGACAACTGCCAGGCTTCAAGGTTACTAAAGAAATAGCTAGATTAAGACACTCCACACCTGGTGTCACATTAATTTCACCTCCTCCGCATCACGATATATATTCTATAGAAGATTTAGCTCAATTAATTTACGATTTGAAACAAATAAATCCTAAAGCTAGAATCGGAGTTAAATTAGTTGCTGCAACAGGGATAGGTACTATTGCTGCCGGTGTTGCAAAAGCTAAAGCAGATGTCATTTTAATTTCTGGTCATTCAGGCGGCACTGGGGCTAGCCCACAAACAAGTGTGAAATATGCTGGAGTACCTTGGGAAATGGGTCTAACAGAGGCAAATCAAATATTAACATTAAATAATCTTAGACACAAAGTTACTTTAAGGACTGACGGTGGAATTAAAACAGGCAGAGACGTTGTTATCGCTGCAATGATGGGAGCAGAAGAGTTTGGTATGGGAACATCATCTTTAATTGCAATGGGTTGTATTATGGTAAGGCAATGTCACTCCAATACTTGTCCGGTAGGAGTTTGCTCTCAAGATGAAGAATTAAGAAAAAAGTTTACTGGAACCCCAGAAAAAGTAGTTAATTTTTTTAGATTTGTAGCGGAGGAAGTAAGAGAAATTTTAGCCTCTTTAGGATTTAAAAATTTAAATGAAATTATTGGAAGAACAGAATTATTGAAGCAAGTAAGTAGAGGCTCATCGAACTTGGATGATCTAGATCTTAACCCTCTTCTTGTTAAAACTGACCCAGGTGAAAATACAAGATATTGTGAAAAAAGAAACATCAATCCTGTGCCTGATACTTTAGATGAACAAATTTGGAAAGATATTAAAAGTGAAATTATTAAAAACAAAATTATTGAATGTGAATATGAAGTTGAAAATACCCATAGAGCAGTGGGCACAAGATTATCTCACTATGTTTATAAAAAATTTGGAAACAATGCTTTAACGCAGGACAATATCATCATAAATTTAAACGGATCAGCCGGGCAATCTTTAGGGGCTTTTTTAGCTAAGGGAATTAAAATAATTGTAAACGGAGACTCAAATGATTACGTCGCAAAAGGACTTTCTGGGGGAAAAATAATAGTTAGGCCAATTAAAAATAGCAAATTAATTTCAAAAGATAACTCAATAGTAGGCAATACAGTTTTATATGGCGCTACTGAAGGTAAATTATTTGCTTCAGGAAAGGCCGGAGAAAGATTTGCCGTTAGAAATTCTGGTGGAATTGCAGTAGTTGAAGGATGTGGTTCGAATGGCTGTGAGTACATGACCGGAGGCAGTGTGGTAATATTGGGAGATATTGGAGATAATTTTGCAGCAGGAATGACTGGTGGTATGGCTTTTATTTATGATCCAGATAAAAAATTTGAAAATTTTGTTAACCCTCAGTCTGTTGTCTGGCAAAAAGTTGAGACTAACTTTTGGAAAGATTATTTAAAAGATTTAATAGAAGAGTTTGATAAAGAGACTAATTCGATAATATCACGTAAAATTTTATTAAATTTTGAAGAAGACTTAAAAAATTTTGTGCAAGTTTGTCCAATAGAGATGCTAGATAAACTTGACAATCCTATTTCTCTAAAAGAAATAAAAATAAAATCTGCATAATGGTAAACAGGGATAAGTTCTTTTTTTTTGGGTTCGGACAAACAGCAAAGTATTTTATTAAAGAATTATTAGTCTCTAAAAAAAAATTCAAATTTGACGCTACAAACACTAAAAAAACATTACAAAAATCTTTTAAAGGAAAAAAATTTAAATCATACAAATTTAAAGATAAAAAATATGATAAGAAATTAATCGATGCCCTCAATCAATCTGACTATATTTTAATATCAATTCCTCCACAAAAAAAAAAAGATATAGTTTTAGAAAATTTTAATAAAATTTTAAGAAAATCTAAAATCAAAAAACTTATATATTTATCTGCAACTAGCGTATACGGGAATCATAATGGAAAGTGGGTAAATGAAAGTGCAAAATTAAAAGGGACTACTAAGTTTGGTTTAGGTAGGAAAAGTGTAGAAAAAAGTTGGTTAAATTTCCAAAAAGTGTCAAAACTTAATATTAATATATTAAGAGTATCGGGTATTTATTCGAAAGAAAACAATGTTATTAAAAAGATTCTAAATTCAAATATTTATGTTAAAGAAGAAAAATATTTTTCAAGAATAAGGATAGAAGACTTAGCTTGTATAATCAAAAAATTGTTTTATTCACCTTATAAATCAATGATATTAAATGCTTCTGACGATCAACCAGCCACAAACACTGAAGTTGCTCGTTATGCAGCAAAATTGTTGAAAATTAATAATTTAAAGCCAGTTTCAATTCATGACTTTAAAAACAAAAATATAAAAGAATTTTATAAAGACTCTAAAAAAGTTAGCAATACAAATATGAAAAAAAAATTAAAAATCAAATTAAAATTTCCCACTTATAAGCAAGGTCTAAAAAACATTATGAACAATCTTGTATAGCTCCTTTTTCATAATATTAATTGACCTTTTATCTGACAAACTGTGATCTCCTTTTTTAATAATCAATAATTTTTTTTTTCCTCTTGTAAAAATAGACAGTGTTTTTTTTGAAAATGATAGTGGTACCACCTCATCTTTTTCACCATGCAACATTGTTATTTGTATATTTTTTTTTATTTTTTTTGAAAAAATTTTATTTTTTCTCCCGTCCTGTATTAATTGGCGGGAAATCGGATATTGATATTTTGTTTTACTTCCGTGATTAATTATAGATAAACCCTTTTGTAATATTTCATTTTTTATTTTTTTTGAAAATTTATTCCACATTAATCTCTCTAAAAATTCAGGCGCTGAACCTATACCCATCATACCCCGTATTTGGTTTTTGAAATATTTAAATTGATTTAGAGCAATCCAAGCACCCATACTTGATCCAATTACAATAAATTTATTTGTTCTAACAACTTTTTTTATCAATCTCTTAGCATCATTAGTCCACAAACTTATATTTCCTTTAATAAACTCCCCAGAAGATTTGCCGTGGCCTGAATACTCAACGGCTAAAAAACCTAATTTATTTTTATTTGCAAAAGATTTAACAGTTTTGGGTTTTTTGCCTTCTATATCAGACATAAAACCTGGTAAAAAAACTAAAAAAGGTTTTTTTTTAAAATTATTTGTTGAATACCTTAGCTTTCTATATCTTGAAATCTTAAGGTAACTAAATTTTTTCATATTATGTTATTTTAGTTGATAATATATTATTCTAGCATATGGCATCGAATTTTAAAGTACTACAAGTTATTCCTGAACTAGGTTATGGGGGAGCCGAAACTGGTTGCTATGATATAGCACATTTCTTAGCTGAAAAGGGATGTAAGTCAATTATTGTAACTAGCGGAGGACCATTATTAAAATATGTAAGAAAACAAAAAGTTAAGATTATTAAACTGCCAGTTCATCTTAAAAATCCATTAGTTTTAATTTTAAATACATTATTATTAATTTTAATCCAGATCTTCTATAGAGTTGATATAGTACATGCTCGTAGTAGAGCCCCGGCATGGTCTTGTTATTGGTCAACTTTTTTTACAAGACGAAAATTTGTGACCACGTTTCATGGCACTTACAACTTTAAAAGTAATTTTAAAAAATTTTATAATAGTATTATGTTAAAGTCTAAGCTTACAATAGCCGGTTCGAACTTTATATTTAATCATATTAATGAAAATTACCAAAAATATTTAAGGCATAAAAGTAAACTCCTAGTAATTTTCAGGGGAATAAATATAAACTATTTTAACCCAAAAAATATATCTGAATTAAAACTTTTAAAATTAAAAAAAGACTGGGGAGTGGATGATGAAAAATTTAAAATATTATTACCTGGAAGACTTACAAATTGGAAGGGGCAACTTAATTTCATTGAAGCATTAAATATTTTGATAGAGGACTATAAGAATGACAAATTTCAGGCAATTATTTTAGGCTCCGACCAAGGTCGAAACGTATATAAAAAAAAACTTGAAAGTTTAATTGACAGATATAACTTAAATAAAAAGGTTAAAATCATTTCTCACTGTAAAGAGATGCCATTAGCATATTCAATATCTGATATAGTGGTCTCGAGCTCAATAGAACCGGAGGCTTTCGGTAGAGTTGCTGTAGAAGCCCAAGCGATGCAAAAACCCATCGTGGCAACAAAACTTGGGGGCTCTATGGAAACCATAATAAACAATAAAACAGGAATGCTTTATAAATTTGACGATCCTAGAGAATTGGCTAAAAATATTAATTCTTTTATGGAAACAGATAAATTGGCATTGAATATCATGGGTGTTGAAGGTAGAAAAAACGTAGTGAAAAAATTTGATGTTGAAAAAATGTGTCAAAGTACTTTTAATGAATACAAAAAACTTCTTAATATATAATGCCTAATATTCAACTTCTTGACGGAAAAAAAATTTCTTTTAATAAAGTAATTAACGGGTTTGAAATTATAAAAAAGATAAGTAAATCTTTAGAAAAAAAAGCTTTGATCATGGAGGTCGATGGACAGCTTAAAGACTTAAGTTACGAAATAAAAGAAGACTCAAAAGTAAAAATTATAACTGCAGAGGATAAAGATGGATTAGACGTTTTAAGACATGATGCTGCCCATATAATGGCTATGTCTGTTCAAGAGTTATATCCAGGTACACAGGTTACTATTGGACCAGTAATTGAAAATGGTTTTTTTTATGATTTTGCAAGAAAAGAACCATTTACTTCTGAAGATTTAAAAAAAATTGAAAAAAGAATGATGGAGATAATTGATAGAAACGTAAAAACTACTAGAGAAGTTTGGCAGAGAGATAAAGCCATCAAGCATTTTAAAAAGATAGGAGAAAAATATAAAGCAGAAATTATTGAGAGCATTCCTAAAAATGAGGAACTTTCTATTTATCATCATGGTGATACCTGGTACGATTTGTGCAGAGGACCACATTTAGAGTCTTCGGGAAAAATTGGAAAAGCATTTAAATTAACAAAAGTATCTGGCGCATATTGGCGTGGAGACTCAAATAATGAAATGTTGCAAAGAATTTATGGAACATGCTGGAGCAGCAAAGAGCAACTTAATACATATTTAAAAAGACTGGAAGAAGCTGAAAAGAGAGATCACAGAAAGTTAGGTAAAGAGATGGATTTATTTCATTTTAGAGAGGAAAGTCCTGGGTCAGTTTTTTGGCATGATAAAGGCTGGATTTTATTCCAAAGACTTGTGGAATATATGAGATTTAGGCAAAGACTTGATGGTTATAAAGAAATTAATACTCCAGAATTGTTAGATAAAACTTTATGGGAAAAATCAGGACATTGGGATAAGTTTTCAGAACACATGTTCACCTCTGAAACACCTGACGAAAAAATCTTTGCTATTAAACCAATGAACTGTCCAGGGTGCGTACAAATATTTAACCAAGGCTTAAAGAGTTATCGAGATCTTCCTTTAAAACTCTCAGAATTTGGGAAAGTACATAGATATGAACCTTCAGGTGCTTTGCATGGTCTTTTAAGGGTTAGAGCTTTTACTCAGGATGATGCTCATATATTTTGTACGGAAGAGCAAATTACTCAGGAGTGTATTAGTGTTACAAATTTAATCATAGATATTTATAAAAATTTAGGTTTTGAAAAGATAATTTTAAAATATTCTGATCGTCCTGATAAAAGAGTTGGCGATGATAAAGTTTGGGATAAATCAGAAAAGGCTTTATTAAATGCAATTAAGGAGTCAAAATTAGAATACTCCATTAACAAGGGTGAAGGTGCATTCTACGGCCCTAAGATTGAATTTGTTTTACAAGATGCGATCGGAAGAGATTGGCAATGTGGAACCTTACAAGTTGATCTAAATCTACCTGGAAGACTTGGAGCATCCTATGTTAATAAATCTGGAGAAAAACAAGTGCCGGTAATGTTGCATAGAGCCTTATTTGGATCTCTTGAGAGATTTATTGGTATTTTAATAGAGAATTATGCAGGCAAATTACCTTTTTGGCTGTCACCATTACAAGCTGTAGTATGTCCTATAGCAGAAGATAATAATAATTATGCAAAAAAATTATTTGAAGATCTTTTTAAAGAGAGTATAAAATGCGAAGTGGATTTAAGAAATCAAAAAATTAGTTAT
>MDSZ01041892.1_pt1 | contig 17317 bp, 17 predicted proteins | sample 811201 | NCBI WGS metagenome assembly MDSZ01 (sample SAMN05326647, study PRJNA326480) | marine metagenome | isolation source: seawater | place: Indian Ocean: North | collected 2010
AAATTAATTGCAAAAGGCACAAAAAGTGAGATTCTAAAAAATGAAACAGTTAAAAAAGTATATTTAGGCGAAAGTTTTAAATTATGAAATTAGGTTTACAAACAAATTTAACAACAAAACAAACTATAACACCAAAGCTACAACATGCAATTAAGATACTTCAACTTTCTGCAATTGAATTAAAACAAGAAATACAAAATATATTTGAATCAAATCCATTAATTGAAAAAATTGATAGTTGTGATGACTATGATTCAGAAGAGTGCTCTATTCACTTCGCACATTATGAATACGAAAAGTTAGGAAAAAACTATCAAGACGTAAATACAACGCCAATAACAGAAATTATTGAGAAAACATTAATTGATGAACACAACCTAAAGTCTCATTTATCTTGGCAGATAGAACTATCAAACTTATCAGGGAATGAACACGAAATTGCACTTACTATAATAGACTATATAAATGATGATGGTTATTTGATTAATAGTATAGAAACAATATATGAAGATATATATAAAGATTCTGATATAAACATTGATGAAATGATTGCCGTACAACATTACATACAGAATTTAGATCCTGTAGGTACAGCAACCTCAGATATTCAGGAATCTATTCAGGTACAAATAAATAATATTGAGCCTCAGTCTAAAGATACAGAACTTGCAATAGTAATTGTAAAAGAATTTTTTAATGAGTTCATTAATAAGAAATATGAAAAAATTACTAAAAGTTTAAATATAAACATTGAACACATACAAAAGATTGATGAGTTAATAAAGAAACAAAACCCAAGGCCTGGGAGTTTAATTAAAGGTAGCAAATCTGACAATGAATATATAATACCCGATATAAAAATCTATAAAAATAAAGAAGAATGGCAAATACAAGTAAATAGAGATATTACTCCAAAAATAAATATTAATAAGTCATACGTTAATTTAAAAGGTAAGGAAATCTCTGAAGTAGATAAAGAATATCTAAGCAAAAATCTGCAGGAGGCTAAATGGTTTATAAAGAATCTTGAGTATAGAAATAGTTCGTTAATAGATCTAGCAAAAAGCATACTTAAGTTCCAAATATCATTTTTTGAAGATGGAAAGAAAAATATAAAACCATTAACTCTAAGAAAAGTAGCTGAAGATATTGATGTTCATGAGTCAACTGTTTCAAGATTAACTAATGGAAAATATATTGACACTCCTTTTGGTATTTTTGAGTTAAAATATTTCTTTTCAAGTAGAATAGATGATGAAACTAATACAGGATTATCTGCAAATTCTACTAAAGAAATGATTAAAGAGATTATAAAATCTGAAGATAGTTCATCTCCATATAGTGATGAAAAAATAAGGCTAATACTTATTGAAAAAAATATTAATGTTGCAAGAAGAACAATTACAAAGTATAGAGAATCTATTGGTTTAAGTTCCTCAAGTGCAAGGAAAATTACCACTAAATAGAGGTAAGTTATGTCAAACGAAGAACAGGCTGTAAGGCTAAACACAATAACAGAATCTATAAATTCTGGTGCTTTACTTAGAGCAAAACTGATACTTAACGGCCTACATCCTGCAGAAATAGCAAGGTTATTAGAAAGTTCTCCTCCAAGACAAAGAAGAATTATTTGGGAAATGTTAGATCATAAAAATGATGGGTCTGTGTTAGTAGAAGTTGGCGATGAAGTAAGATCTCATTTAATGGAATCTATGGATGAAAGATCTTTAATAGCCGCAACTGAAGGGTTAGACGTTGATGACTTAGCAGATTTACTAGTTGAACTACCCCGAACGGTTATAGAACAAGCACTAGCAGGAATGGATCATCAATATAGAGCTAGGCTAGAATCTGTAATGAATTATCCAGAAGATACAGCTGGAGGTCTAATGAACACAGACACTATAACTATTAGGCCAGATGTAACTCTAGATGTAGTTCTTAAATATCTTAGGCTTAGAGGACAAATGCCGCCAAACACAGATAATATTATAGTTGTAGATCAATATAATCACTATTTAGGAATTCTATCCGTAACATCTTTAGTATGTAATGATCCAGAACAAACAGTCTCTGAAACAATGAGCAAACAAGATATAGTTATAAAAGCTAATTCTTCAGCTAATGAAGTTGTCAATATTTTTGAGGATAGGGATCTGATATCAGCTCCAGTTATTGATGAAGATAACCTTCTTGTTGGGAGAATTACAATTGATGATGTTGTAGATGTAATAAGAGAAGAAAGTGAAAGTACAGTTTTAAATATGGCCGGTCTTACTGATGAAGAAGATGCATTTGCTCCAGTTATTCCATCTGCGAGAAGGCGTGCAATATGGCTAGGAATAAATCTTATAACTGCATTAATTGCTGCAGGAGTAATTAGTTTATTTCAATCAACTATTGAACAAGTTGTTGCTTTAGCTGTGTTAATGCCTGTAGTTGCAAGTATGGGGGGGATTGCAGGTTTGCAGACTCTAACATTGGTTATAAGAGGAATTGCACTAGGTAATATTGCTAAAGAAAATGCCAAACCTCTGCTCATAAAAGAAATGATGGTAGGAGTGCTGAATAGCATCCTTTGGGCAAGTATAATAGGTACGCTATCATCCTATTGGTTTGATAATTACATGATAGGATTAGTTATTGGTTTTGCAATGATAGCAAATCTAGCATTTGCTGCCCTCTCAGGAGTTGCAATACCAATATTCTTAAAAAAAATTGGCGTAGATCCTGCTCTTGCTGGTGGAGTAATATTGACAACAATTACAGATGTAGTTGGATTCTTCTCGTTTCTGGGTTTGGGCAGCTTATTGTTACTATAACTATATGCTAGCGTTTAGTCTTCTTTAGTACTTCTTTAGCTTCTTTAGAAATCTCACTCGTTTTGCTTTTAAATTTCTGTAAAAGTTTCTTGGCCCATGAAAATTCTGTCGCTAAAATTGCTAACCCAAAAGGAATAACAATAATTGCGGGTCCAGGTGTAAATATTAAAACTATGCCAGCAAGAACAATGATCGATCCTATTAAAAGAACAACGAATCTTTTAAGTTGTTTGTATACAAAGAATCTTTTAAGTTGTTCGTATAAATGCAACATTATCTACTTGGGCAAAGTAACCCCTTTTTGTCCTTGGTACTTTCCTTTTCTGTCTTTATAGGATACTTCACAGTTAGTATCTGATTCAAAAAATATCATCTGAGCCACCCCTTCATTCGCGTAGATTTTCGCAGGAAGCGGTGTTGTGTTTGAAAATTCTAGTGTTACATAACCCTCCCACTCAGGCTCTAAAGGAGTTACATTTACTATGATTCCACATCTTGCATATGTTGATTTTCCTAGGCAAATAGTAAGAACTTTTCTTGGTATTATAAAATGCTCTACTGTACTAGCTAACGCAAAAGAATTTGGCGGTATAATACAAACATCGCCAACAAAATCCACAAAACTATCAGGATCAAATTTTTTTGGATCAACAACTGCCGAGTTAATATTCGTAAAAATTTTAAATTGGTTTGAACATCTCACATCATAACCGTAGCTAGATGTTCCGTATGAAATAACAGACTTATTGTTTACTTGACTTAATTGTTTTGGTTCGAAAGGTGAAATCATCATGCTTTCTTCAGCCATTTTTTTAATCCAAATATCAGACTTAATAGACATAGTGTTTAATTATTTTCAATAACTATCTTAGGAAATTTAGAACTATAGTCCTTAGATTGTGCTGACAAAATTCCTGCCGTCTTCCTTGCTATCTCTGCATAAATCATCGCAATCTTGCCATCAGGGTCAGATACAACTGTTGGTTTACCACTATCGGTTAATTCTCTTATCGAGCTTTCAAGTGGTAATTTTCCTAATAAATCAACACTACTATCATCAGCTAAAGCACTTCCTCCACCCGCGCCAAATATTGTATCTTCATGGCCACACTTTGAACAGATATGTGTACTCATATTTTCAACTATTCCTAAAACTGGTACTTCAACTTTTTCAAACATTTTTAATCCTTTCCTAGCGTCAAGTAATGCTATGTCTTGAGGTGTAGTTACTATAACTGCCCCACTTACAGGTATTTTTTGCGCAAGAGTTAATTGGACATCTCCTGTACCAGGCGGAAGATCTACTACCAAGTAATCTATATTTCTCCAATTTGTATCAGAAATTAATTGTTCTAAAGCCTGGGTAACCATTGGGCCACGCCAAATCATAGGGGTCTCTTCATCTATTAAAAAACCAATAGACATTGCTTGAACTCCATAATTTTCCATTGGTTGTAGTGTTTTACCATCTTCTGAATCTGGCTGTCCTTTTAGCCCCATCATTCTTGGTTGGCTTGGTCCATATATATCTGCATCTAAAATACCTACATTTGCACCCTCATTTGCTAGTGCTAAAGCTAAATTTATTGCTGTCGTTGATTTACCAACCCCACCCTTTCCTGAAGCAATAGCAATTATATTCTTTATATTTTGCATAGGTTTTAAACTTTTTTGCACTGAATGTGTTTCTATTTCCCAAGAAATATTGATAGAAGGGTTTTTAATACCTTCTTTTGCTAAATCTTCCTCAATGCTTTTTTTAAATGTCTCAATATAGTTCCTAGCTGGATAGCCAAGAACTATCTCAATAGAAATATCCCCTTCTTTGACAACTACCTTCTTAAGACTTTTTGTCTGCGCTAAATTCTTCTTAGTGTTAGGATCGATTATTTTCCCAACCTTTTCAATCACAAAATTATCTGTTATTTCCATATAAATAAACTCTCTATTAGTTTGGCCCAAATTCTCAATAATATTATATACTAGTTACAATTTGGAGGGGAAATGTTATCAAATAAAAAGGTCTTAGTTACTAGCGCCCTACCCTATGCAAATGGACCTATACATTTAGGGCACTTGGTTGAATATATCCAGACAGATATATGGGTTAGGCTCCATAGGCTATTAGGGCAAGATATAACGTATGTATGTGCAGATGATGCACATGGCACTCCTATAATGTTAAAAGCGAGAGAAAAAAATATTAGCCCTGAGAATCTAATAGAAACTGTTATAAATGAGCATAAAAAAGACTTTCATGATTTTCATATAATATTTGACCACTATTCAAGCACACATTCGGAAACGAATAGAGAAGAATGTGAAAAAATTTTCAAAAAACTTAAAGAAAATGGATATATTGAAAAGAAAAATATAACCCAACTATACGATAAAGATTCTAATATTTTCTTGCCAGATAGATATATAAAGGGTACATGTCCAAAATGTAATGCTGAAAATCAATACGGAGACTCATGTGAGTCTTGTGGTGCTACTTATATGTCAACTGATTTAATTAACCCTATTTCTACAATCTCCGGAACGAGACCTACAAAAAAAGAAACAGAACATTATTTTTTTACTTTAAAAAAGTTTAAGGACTTTTTAAATAAGTGGATCTCAAAAAATGATTTACAAGACTCAATTAAAAACAAACTTGCTGAATGGTTAAATGATGATCTACAAGATTGGGATATATCTAGAGATAGTCCTTATTTTGGATTTAAAATACCGGGAGAGAAAGAAAAATTCTTTTATGTGTGGATGGACGCACCAATTGGTTACATAGCTTCGTATAAGGAGTTTTCTAACTCTAAAAAAGATAAATACGATTTTTGGAAAAATGAGAATGGAAGTATATATCATTTTATAGGAAAGGATATATCATACTTTCACTGTTTATTCTGGCCAGCTATTCTAGAGGGGGCTAATTTAAAAACTCCTGACGGTATTTATTGCCATGGTTTTCTTACCATACATGGGAAAAAAATGTCAAAATCACGTGGCACATATATAAAAGCAAGAGATTATCTAGACCATCTTGATCCAGAATATCTAAGATATTATTTTGCTAGTAGGTTAAGTAATAATATAGAAGATATAGACTTAAATTTTGACGATTTTGCAAAAAAAATTAATAGTGATGTTATTGGTAAAGTTGTAAATCTATATAGCAGGTGCTCTTCATTTATAGAGAAAATAAATAATAATACATTAGCAAAAAAGCTTGACGATGAGTCTTTATATAAAGAATTTACAAAGCCATGCAAAGAAATAATTGAAAATTATAGAGATAGAAAATATAGCTTTGCCATCAGGAAAATAATGGAGTTAGCCGATACAGCTAATCAATATATAAATGAAAAAGAGCCATGGAAGCTTGATAAGAAAAATTCACAAACTGAGATACAGGAAATATGTACCCAGGGTATTAATTACTACAGAATTATTATTATGCTACTTTCGCCTGTTTTACCTATTCTAAGCAAAGAAAGTCTAGATTTACTTAATATAGAAAATGTGGATTTAAGAGATATTAGTAGCCCGTTGCTAAATAAGGAAATCAAAAATTTTACTGAATTAAAAAAAAGAATAGAAGAGCATGATATTAAGAAATTTTCAAATATAAATATATCTGGAGAGGATAAAATGAAAGAAAAGATCAATTTTGACGAGTTTGATAAAGTAGACCTTAGAGTTGGAGAAATAACAAATGCAGAGGATGTTGAAGATGCTGACCGGTTAATTAAATTAACTGTTGATTTGGGTAATTTAGGAATTAAAAACATTTTTTCTGGAATCAAAGAGCACTACTCTATTAATGATTTAATTGGAAAAAAGGTTATGGTAGTTGTAAACCTAAAAGAAAAGAAGATGAGATTTGGAAGCTCTGAAGGAATGGTTTTAGCTGCAGATTCTGAAGATAAAATTTCTCTTATAGAAATAGATACAAATATAAGTAACGGATCAAAGGTTAAATAATGAGAAAAGTAGCTATCATAAATGAAGAATATTGTGTTGGATGTACTCTATGCATTGATAAGTGCCCATTTGACTCAATTATAGGATCTGAGAATTTAATACATAGAGTTAATTATAATGAGTGTCCTGGATGCAAACTCTGTATAAATGTCTGCCCAACAGATTGTATAAGTCTAATAGAAATTGAAAAAGGTAATGAATATTCAAAAGAAAAAATTAAGTTTAATTTTAATAGGAAGAAAGCTAGGTTAGTAAATATCTCGATGAATCAGGCAAAAAGTATTAATTATCAAATTGAAAATTTGATAGCATCCCAGAATGATTGAAAAAAAAAACATATCAAAAATTTTTTTAACACTCTCAAAAAAATATTCAGATTCAAAAACTGAATTAATATATAAAAATAACTTTGAACTTTTAATTGCAGTTATGTTATCAGCTCAATCTACAGATAAGTCAGTTAATAAAGCTACCATAAAATTATTTAAAAAATATAATTCTCCAAAAAGAATTATTACTCTAGGTGAAAAAAAACTTAAAGAATATATTAAGACTATTGGCTTGTATAATGATAAAGCAAAAAATATTATATCAACATGTAAAATTCTAATTAAATCATACGATGGAGAAGTTCCGAATAAATTTGAATACCTAATAAAACTTCCAGGAGTTGGAAGAAAGACAGCAAATGTTATACTTAATGAAGCTTTTGGAAAATCAACAATTGCTGTTGATACTCATGTATATAGGGTCTCTAAAAGACTAAAGCTTTCAGAAGGTAAAACACCGCTTGTTGTTGAAAAAGATTTAATGAGCTGTGTTCCAAAAAAATACTTATCGCAGGCACATATATGGCTAATTATGCATGGAAGATACACATGCCTGGCACGAAAACCAAAATGTCCTACTTGTGAGATAAAAAACTTCTGTGATAACTACAGAAGATATAAAGTTTAAATTATAGAAAATTATTATTCAGATCTGCTAGTGGGTTAAACCATCTTAATTTTTTATGTAAATTAACAATCTTCCCAATTATTAATAAAGTTGGCGGTTCAATCTTATTTGACATAATCATATCCGGTAGATTTTCTAGATCAGATAAGTAAACCTTCTGTTTCTTTGTCGTTCCTTGAGTTATTAACGCCGCTGGAGTGTCCTTATCTAAACCATGTTTAATTAACTCACTACAAATTACTTTTGATCCATGTAAGCCCATATAAAAAACAAGGGTCTGGTTTTCATGCGCAAGCATATTCCAATTTAGATTAACTGTACCATCCTTTAAATGACCAGTTACAAAAATACATGCTTGTGAATAATCTCTATGTGTTAAAGGTATGCCTGCATAACTTGAACATCCCGATGCAGCAGTAATCCCTGGAACAATTTGAAAAGGGATATTATCATTTATTAAACTTTCTATTTCTTCCCCTCCTCTTCCAAAAATAAATGGATCACCGCCTTTTAATCTTAAAACTTTCTTTCCTTCCATAGCTAATCTTGCTAATAACTCATTTATACTTTCTTGTGGCATGCTATGGTCTGCTTTTTGTTTTCCAACATATATTTTTTTTGCTTCTTTCCTAATTAAATTCATAATTGGTTCAGAAACTAGTCTGTCATAAACAACAACATCTGCTTTTTGCATTAATCTCAAAGCTTTAAAAGATAATAGTTCTGGGTCTCCTGGTCCTGATCCAACCAAATATACTTCCCCCATTTTTTTTTGCTCATTTTTATTTTTTAATGCCTCATCGAGAGCATCTCTAGCCTTTTCCTCTTGTCCTGATAGAACCATTTCTGAAATAGGACCTTCTAAAAAATTTTCCCAGAAAGTTCTTCTATCTAAAATTTTCTTAAACCTTTCTTTAACTTTGGATCTATATTCCATCATAATATTTGCTAAATCACTAAAATAAAATGGGATTAGTGTCTCTAATTTATTTTTTAATAATCTTGTGAGTATTGGAGATGCTGAACCAGATGAAATAGCAATTTTTATTGGGTCCCTGTCTACAATTGATGGTAATAATGTATCTCCTTCTTTTGCATCCTCTGCCATATTAACTAGGATTTTTTTATGTTTTGCAATCTTTGTAGCTTCGATATTAACTTTGTTATCACTAGAAGCAACTATGATTATAAATTGATCACTAATATCAGATTTTTCAAATTCACGAGAGATATGCTTAATATCCTTATTTTGTTTAATTTGAAGTTTTATATCATCATTGATTGAAGGCGAAACAATTGTAATCCTTAAATTAGCTTTAATTAGGCTAGGTAGTTTTCTAGACACTACCTCTCCACCGCCAATTATTAAACACTTCTTTTGGTCAGCTTTAATAAATAAAGGTAAATAGCTCATATAATTATTTTCTATAATCTAATTCAGGTATAGAATAATAGTCTACAATACATTAGTATATCGAAAAATTGATTATTAGGAGAGGAAATGTCTATATCAAAAGAAGAACTTGAGAAAATAATGGAAAAAAAGGGCAAAATGAGAAGGGAGGCCTATGATAGAAGAAATGCTCAAGAAAATAAGGATGAAATTAGTGCAGAGGCAGTAAAGCTATTTATGGCCCTACCAGAGTACCAAAAAGCTAATACAATCATGTGGTATATAGACTGTAGGTCTGAAACTAGGACAAAACCTGAGTTATTAGCAGAGGTTAAAAAAGGGGAGAAAAAAATTATTGTTCCTTATTGTACTGAGGACGAAAACGGAGAAAATAAGCTAGGTCTTTGGCATATGGAAAGTTTAGAGGAAATGGTAGTTGGAAAATGGAATATTCTAGAGCCGCCAAAAGAGTTATGGGGCAATCCTGAAAAGGAGGTAACGCCTGAGGATTTAGATATGATTATGGTTCCTGGTGTTGGTTTTGACAGGAATGGCGGAAGAATGGGGAATGGACAAGGTTACTATGATAGAACGATGGAAAAAGTAAGGCCAGATTGTTCCTTGATTGCGCTTTGCTATGAGACACAGTTATTTGATGAAATTCTGGTTGCTCCTCACGATGTTTATATGGACAAGGTAGTAACAGAAAAAGAAGTATATATAGGAAAAGGTAGAGATTAATAATGACAGCAATAATTGATGATACATACGCAGAGGCATTTAAGAGTATTCATGTAGAAATACTTATAACAGCTATAGATAAGAAATGGTTAAATCACGCAGTAAATGCAGCAACTGGTAATGCTTCAAGCAGTATACTATGTGACTGTGAAGCTGGTCTTGATAGATATGTTGGACCTGGGGGAGATGAAAGTTTTTCCACTCCAGATAATAGACCAGGTGCAATTATACAACTGCACATTCCAAAATTCTGGAAGGATCCTGGAAAATTAGAACGTGCTGCTTTAGTTAGAATTAGTCAAAATATTTTAACTTGCCCATCAGCATCTTGTTTTAATTTAATTGATTCAGAGAATTTCTTTAAAATTGGAAGGAAGGTTGCGTATTTCGGAAACAAATATCAAAAAAGAGTTACACGTTATGGAAGAAAGATGTGGTGGGTACCAATACTTGGTGGTGAATTTATTTTAGATACAAGGCTAGGTTATGAAGATGGACTTATGGGAGGAAACTTATGGTATTTCGGCAAAGACCTTGAATCCTCACTGAATGCTGCTGAAAAAGGAGTTGAAGCAATTTTACCTGTGCCAGGTGTTATAACGACATTCCCAGGTGGTATTGCAGGAAGCGGTTCTAAAGCGGGTAGTGATTATAAATTTACTATTGCTAGTACATATGAAAAATTTTGTCCAGAATTAAGGGATCATCCTGATATAAAGACAGGTTTACCAGAAGGAGTTAATTCTGTTATGGAAATTATTATGAATGGGAAGAATATGGAATCGATAATAGAAGCTACTCAAAGGGCTATTGCTGCCTCAAAAGATACAGACGGATTATTAATGATATCTGCTGGTAATTATGAAGGTAAACTTGGGAAAAGTTTTATATATCTTCACCCCGACAAACAACCTTAAAAATAATTTAAAAATATGAAAAAAACAGATAATGGTACTTTAATACTTGACGGCAAAAGTCTGGCAAAAAAAATACAAGAACATATTAAAGAGGAAATAATTAAAAGTGGTAAGATGATAAAACTTGCTACAGTACTTGTTGGAGATGATAAACCAAGCCAATTATATGTGAATAATAAGCATAAGCAGGCAGAGCTATCAGGTATTGAATCTGTTCATATAAATTTGCCAGGAAATTCTTCTCAAGACGATATTGAAAAAAGAATTCAAGAGCTAGGTAATGATAAATCAATAAATGGTATTCTAATTCAGATGCCTCTTCCTGATGGTTTAGATTCAGATAGTATTATTCAAATGATCCCAACAAATAAAGATGTAGATGGTTTAAAAGAACAAAATCTTGGAAGACTTATAGTTGGAAATGATGTTCTAAGACCCTGCACTCCACTTGGTGTAATGAAATTATTAAAACACTATGAAATTGAAACTAGTGGGAAAAATGCTTTAGTTATTGGAAGATCAAGATTAGTTGGAATGCCTCAAGTACTGATGCTTGGGAAAAAAGGGGTTGATTGCACGGTAACTCTTGCTCATTCTAGAACAAAAAATATTGATGAACTAATAAGTGATTCTGAAATTGTTGTATCAGCTGTTGGAATACCAAAAATCGTTAATGCAAATAATGCTAAAACAGGCTCTATATTGATAGATGTAGGAATTAGTGGTGGATCTGGTGGCATACAAGGGGATGTAGATTTTGAAGGAGTTGATGGTATCGCTGGCGCGGTTACCCCAATGCCAGGTGGTACAGGGCCTATGACAGTTGCCTGTTTACTAGAAAACACAGTGAAAGCAGCTAATCTTCAAGGTATAATCTGATAAAATAGTAATTTTAGCTTGAGAGGCAGAATTTGCTGTGGCATTATTTACAGCCTCAAGTTAATATTTCACTGAAAAATTAATAACTAACAAAAGGAAGAAAAAATGCCTGGTCAAAAATTAAAATTCCCTGGAAGAAATTATTTATTTGCTCCAGGTCCAACACATATACCTGTAGAGGTACAGAATGCAATGAACGTGCCGATGGAAGATCATCGAGCGCCAGATTTTCCAGAATTAGTAAAACCAATACTCAAAGACTTAAAAAAAATATTTTTAACAACCACAGGGACTCCGTTTATTTTTCCAGCAACGGGAACTGCTGGATGGGAAGTCGCCTTAGCTAATACTCTTTCTCCAGGTGACAAGATTCTAACTTCAAGATTTGGTCAATTTAGTCATCTTTGGTATGACTTAGCAGTAAGAATTGGCCTAAAAGTTGAATTAGTTGATACACCCTGGGGTGAAGGTGTACCAATTGAAAAATTTAAAGAGATTCTTGCAAAAGATAAAGATAAAAAAATTAAGGCTGTAGTTGCTTGCCATAATGAAACTGCAACTGGAGTGACAAGTGATATAGAAGGTTTAAGAAAAGCTATGGACAAAGTAAAGCATCCTGCCTTACTTATGGTTGATGGTGTTAGTTCTATAGCAAGTATTCCATTTAGATTTGATAAATGGAAAATCGATATTGCTGTAAGTGGTTCGCAGAAAGGCTTCATGCTTCCAGCAGGATTAGCGATTCTATGTTTTAGTAAAAAAGCATTAGCAATGAGAGAGACTGCAAAATGTAAAAGATGTTTCTTGGATATTCAAGATCATTTAAACACAAATAAAGATGGTTTTTTCCCATATACCCCACCAGTAAATTTACTAAGGGGTTTAAGAGCATCAATAGATCTTTTACTTAATGAAGGAATGGAAAATGTTTTCAAACGTCATAATAGACTAGCAAGTGGAGTAAGAGCGGCAATTAAAGCTTGGGCTTACCCTGGGTCAAGTATAAGATTGGCAGCAGCTGCACCTCAATGGGAGTCTGACACTGTTAGTGCAATATGGTTAGAACCTGGATCAAAAAGTAATCCTGATGGGAAGAAAGCTCAAGAAGTAATTAATATTGCATACCATAGATATAATATTTCATTAGGAGCAGGACTATCACAAGTTGCTGGAAAGGTTTTTAGAATTGGTCATCTTGGTGATAATAATGAAGCAAGAATGATGGCTGCTCTTGGCGCAGTCGAAATGGCTATGATTGATGCTGGAATTGAATTTAAACCAGGGAGTGGGACCGGAGCAGCAGCTAAATATTGGACAAGTAATCCGGATAAAACAAAAAAATAAGGAATAGGATATGAGTCATACGATATACGAACCAACATCACAAAGAGTGCAGAGAAGTGAGCTTGCAGTGCCAGGGTCTAATCCTAAAATGTTTGAAAAAGCATTGAATAGTGATGTTGATTTTGTTTTTTTAGATTTAGAGGACGCAGTAGCTCCTGATGATAAAGTACAAGCAAGAAAAAATGTAATAGAAGCAATAAACGATTTAGATTGGGCAGGCAAAGGAAAAACTATCTCGGTAAGAATAAATGGATTAGATACTCATTATATGTATAAGGATGTTATTGATGTTGTTGAGCAAGCTGGAGAAAAACTTGACACTATTTTAATACCAAAGGCAGGTTGTTCGGGAGATGTATATATGGTTGAGGCTATGGTCAATCAGATTGAAATGGCAAAAAAGCTTGAAAAAAAGATTGGGTTAGAATGCTTAATTGAAACTGCCCTTGGGATGGCAAATGTTAATGAAATAGCAAAATCAAGCTCTAGGCTTGAAGCCCTTCATTTTGGTGTAGCAGATTATGCTGCCAGTAATAGGGCAAGAACCGTAAATATTGGAGGATTAAACCCAGATTATCCTGGAGATCAATGGCATGCAGCCTTAACTATGATGACAGTTGCTTGTCGTGCCTTCGGTTTACGTGCGATTGATGGCCCTTTTGGTGATTTTAATGATCCGGAAGGGTATAAACTTGCCGCAAGAAGAGCTGCCGCTCTAGGTATAGAGGGCAAATGGGCAATACATCCTTCTCAAATTGAGCTAGCAAATGAAGTTTTCACTCCTCCTCCAGCAGAGGTGGATAAAGCGAAAAGAATTTTAGAAGCATTAGAAGAGGCTGCAAAAAAGGGGCAAGGTGCTGCTTCATTAGATGGAAGATTAATAGATGCTGCATCGGCTAGAATGGCAGAAAATGTTGTAAGAACTGATGCTGCAATAAATTCAAAAAAATAATTAAAGAAAGGATATTGGAGTTTAAATAATAATGGACATTCATGAATATCAAGCTAAGGAAATTTTATCAAAATATAATGTGCCAGTTCTTCCTGGAATAGTAGCACTTAAGACATCAGAAGCTGTTACTGCGTATAACCAACTTGGTCTTAAAACATGTGTAGTAAAAGCTCAAGTTCATTCGGGAGCAAGAGGGAAAGCTGGAGGAATCAAAGTTTGTAATTCAGATGATGAAGTAAGGGAAGCTGCAGAGAATCTTCTTGGATCAAAGTTAATAACAATACAAACAGGAAGCCAAGGAAAATTAGTAGAAAAATTATACATAGAATCTGGATGTGATATTCAAAGAGAAATCTATCTTGCATTTGTCATGGATAGAGCAAGGCAAAGAATTTCTATAGTATCCTCTTCTGAAGGTGGTATGACTATTGAAGAATTAGCACAAGAAAAACCCGATGCAATCAAGAAGGTAGAAATAGATCCAGCGATCGGTTTAACCGGTTTTCAAGCTAGAGAATTAAGTTTTGCTATTGATATACCTAAAGAAACTTTATCTTCTGCAACAAAAATGCTTCTTGGTTGTTATAAAGCAATGGTATCTCTAGACGCAAATATGCTAGAAATAAATCCTTTAGTGCTTACAAAAGATAATAGTCTATATGCACTAGATGCAAAAATGAGTTTTGATGATAATGCTCTTTTCCGACATGAAGAAATAAGGCGACTTAATGATAATAGTCAAAAAGATCCAAGAGAAGTAGCTGCGGAAGAACATGACTTAAGTTATGTAGGCTTAGAAGGAGATATTGGATGTATGATTAATGGAGCTGGCCTCGCTATGGCAACAATGGATATGATTATGCATTGTGGTGGAGAACCTGCAAATTTTCTAGATATCGGTGGTGGAGCATCTCCAGAAAGAGTTGCAAAAGCATTTGAACTCGTCTTACAAGATAAAAATGTAAAAGCAATGTTAGTTAATATATATGCTGGCATAAATAGGTGCGATTGGATAGCAGAGGGAATTATTAAAGCAGTCCAGACTATTGATTTAAAGGTCCCATTAATAGTTAGACTTTCGGGAACAAATGTTGAAATAGGGAAAAAATTAATTGAGGAAAGTGGTCTTCCTATAATTTTAGCAGACACTTTAAAAGATGCTGCTGAAAGCGCAGTGACTGCTTCAAAAGGATAAAGAGGAATTAAAATGTCAATCTTATTAAATAAAAGCACAAAAGTTCTAATTCAAGGTATGACGGGAAGAATAGGTACCTTCCATACAGAAGAAATGATAGCTTATGGGACAAATGTTGTTGCTGGGGTTACCCCAGGAAAAGGAAATACTAAGCACTTAGATAGGCCTGTCTTTAACACTGTGAAGGAAGCTGTTGAGGAAACGGGAGCTGAAGCTTCTATTGTTTTTGTGCCTGCTGCTGCTGCTGCTGATTCCATAATGGAGGCTGCTGATGCAGGCATTAAGTATTGTGTATCTATTACTGATGGAATACCTGCCCACGATATGATGAAGGTTAAAAGATATATGTTAAGGTATAAAAAAGCAGATAAAATGATTTTAACTGGCCCAAATTGTGCTGGGACAATAACACCTGGTGAGGCAATGCTGGGTATTATGCCAGGTCATATTTATATGTCTGGTAATGTGGGTGTAATTGGTAGATCTGGGACACTTGGATATGAGGCAGCATCTCAGATGAAAACAGAAGGTATAGGTATATCAACAAGTGTTGGAATTGGCGGGGATCCAATAAATGGAAGTTCTCATAGAGATATTTTAGAATTGTTTGTGGAGGATAATGATACAAAGGCAGTGATGATGATTGGTGAAATCGGTGGGCCACAAGAAGCTGAAGCAGCAGAGTTTGTAAAAGATAATATGAAAAAGCCTGTAGTAGCTTATATAGCTGGTCTTACTGCTCCAAAAGGAAGACGAATGGGACATGCAGGAGCAATCATTTCTGGAAAAGGTGAGAGCGCTGCAGAAAAAGTAGAACTACTTAAGGAAGCAGGCGTTCATGTTGTTCCAAATCCTTCAGAATTAGGTACAAAAATGAAAGAAGTATTAAGTAAACATACATAAAATTTCAGAGGATAATAGTTATGGATAAAATAAAAGTTTTAGTGACAAGAAGATGGCCCGTTGAGGTAGAAGAAGAATTAAAGAAAAAGTATGACGTTACTTTAAACGAGAATGATAAACCATTAACAATTGATGAGTTAAAAAGTGCTTTGCAGAACTATGACTGCTTATGTCCTACTGTTACAGACCCTATAAATGAAGAAGTTCTTTCTGTAGAAAATAAAAGAGCGAAAATTATTGCTAGTTTCGGTGTTGGTTATAATCATATAGATATAGATGCAGCTAAGAAAGAAAATTTGGTTGTTACAAATACGCCAGAAGTACTTACAGATTGTACAGCTGACATAGCAATGACTTTAATACTTAGTTCAGCAAGGAGAACAGCTGAAGGTGAAAGAGAATTAAGAGCTGGCAAGTGGGCTGGCTGGAGGCCAACACATCTCAGAGGCACTAAAGTTACAGGGAAAACTCTTGGTTGTATTGGATTCGGTAGGATTGCTCAAGCAACTGCAGATAGGGCGCATTTTGGATTTGGAATGAAAGTTATTTTTGCTGATCCATATAAGCCTTCAGATGAAATAATTAAAAAATACAACGCAAAATGTTGTGAAACAATTGAAGAAGTTTTAAGAGAAGCTGATTTTGTTTCTATACATTGTCCTGGTGGTGAAAGTACTTATCACCTTCTAAATGAGGAAAGAATAGGTATGATGAAAAAAGGAGCATACTTGATAAACTCAGCAAGAGGAGATGTAATAGATAATGATGCTTTAATAGATGCACTAAAGAATAATAAAATAGCTGGTGCTGGTTTAGATGTTTTTGAAGGTGAGCCAGAACTTAATGAAAAATTTCTAGAACTAGAAAATGTAGTTTTATTACCACATTTAGGTAGTGCATCAATTGAAACAAGAATTGCAATGGGTATGAGGGTTCTTGAAAATATGGAAATGTACTATGCGAATAATGAACCTAGAGATAGAGTAGCCTGAACTTAACTAGTTAACGTTTAGAAATTTCTAATTCAACATTCTTTAATACCGCATTAAGTTCATCAATCTCACTTTTTTTGCTGATATTCTCTTTTGCCTGTAACACTAGCTTATAAGATAAGCTTAGCTGATGCGTATACTTACCGATACTTGTAGACTTATTTTCTTTATCTCGAACTAAGATATTATAAAAATCTCTTGTACTTTCAGTTGATTGGAGTGCAGTCATCATTGATAAATA
>MDSZ01044429.1_pt1 | contig 17312 bp, 29 predicted proteins | sample 811201 | NCBI WGS metagenome assembly MDSZ01 (sample SAMN05326647, study PRJNA326480) | marine metagenome | isolation source: seawater | place: Indian Ocean: North | collected 2010
GTAAGAAACCGAATAGTATATTGTAAATCAGAACATGGAATAGTTCCATGACTTAAGAATTTACATCTTAATAGAGTTTGCTTGGATGAAGTCATGATTGTGCCTCTTAACTTGTATTATTGTATGGTCTAATAGTTCGCGTTCAAGCGCATCTGCCATATATTTTGCTCGTGCTAAATAACCCTCTTTTAGATTTCCAGTTGGATCATATTCTTCTTTGAATATTTTAAGTAATTCAAATGCTTCAGTTCTATCCATAGTTGCATGTTTCCAATATGGTTCTGGCCAGAAATGTACTTCTTCTAATCCATATTTTGAACCATCAATAGTATAGTCTGAATAGTTACACATATCAGCTATATCTTCTATATATGGTTCAATAGTTAAAACATTTACATGACAGAACATTAAATCTTGATTGCGCAACCATTTAAAAGTTTCCATTTGAGATTCTTTTGTTTCGCCAGGTAATCCAATAATAAAGTTTCCTTGTATTAAAAGATCTGGTTTTGCATCTTTAAATTGCCTTATGATTTTCTTTATATCTTCTGGTGCAATACCTCTACCTGCAGCTTTAGCAACTTTATGGTTAAGACTTTCAATTCCTACCCAAATACCAATGAATCCAGATTCTATCATTTTGTCTATAATGTCTGGATATTTTAAACAAAGATCTACTCTTGCAAATGATGTTAGGTTTGGAGTAAATGGTAGATCTTTAATTACTTCATGAAATCCACATACAAAATTATAGTTATCATTAAAACAATCAGTAGTTAAGAAAAAGCTTTCACAACCATAATTCTCATAATAATATAAGAACTGATTTTTAATATCATCAAATGGCATTTTATGACTATATCCATTTAGATAGTCACAATATTTACATTTAAACGCGCAACCTCTACTTATTTCAAGCGGAATAATTTCATCTTTGTTTGGAACATCTTTTGCAGTAATTGGATTTAGTGGTATATCATATTTAGTCCACTTATTAGGATTATCATTCATTTTAAGAAACTTAAATCCATTTAGATCTTCAGCTCTTTCTATCCAATGATCCCAATCACTACAAATATCTGCTATTGCTTTATCTCCAAATCCAACATACCATAAATCTACATAGTCTTTAATTTTATATTCTGATATATCTAAAGTTTTAGCAATAGTATAAATGTCTTGAGTTCTAGATCCTCCCATAATAATTTTTGCATTAGGAGCTATTTTTTTAACAAATCCAAACCATTCATGTAATTTATTTTCATACGACCAAATCATATTGATTTTTTGATTAAGCGCTCTCGGACCAGAATGCCGAGCATCACGATGCCCGACCTCGTCATTTTCTTTTCCTATTCTATTCTGAGTTTTATATCCAGCAGTTCCAGTTTTTAGATCATAAGGATTATTATATTTACTTTGATTATCGTATAGGAATGTATTTGATATTAGTATAAATTTAGTATTCTCATCAGCTACATGCCAAAAGGTAGACTCAAAATCAATATGAGGTCTAAAAGCATAATCTAAAACAGCAACACTAAACCCAGCTTCTCTTAATCCAGCTGCTATACAATAAGGACCAATATACCTTTCACTAGTACTTAAAGTTCCTTCATTAAGTATAATTACATCATTAACACCCGACACGAATTTCACCTCCTTCATCACGGTATACATATCGATTTTGATATACACCATAACGAATTTCAGGCTGAGGAAGTTGCATTGACGCGTATTTGTTTAATGTATACACACAATCATTATTTGTGTAATTGTAAATATAATCCTTTAGAGGTAGTTTGTAGTTTTCCCATTTAAAGTCTGGACACTTAACACTAGAATCATTATTATATGTCCAAGCTTCAAACGTATCATTCATAAACCAATGATACATATGCGGTTGAATTTTACCAGAAAACATTTCCATTCTAAATTGAATAGTTTGCCATTTGAATACAGAAGTAATCCACCACATTGCATCATAATTCGATTTGAAAGTTCCTGGATAATAATCTAAAGCATGATAAACCAAATCTTTTAAATTATCAGGCCAGCGATATAATGGTTCTGGATTAGACATAAAAGGAGTAAATTCTTCATCAACCCCACCACCAATATCATGAAAATCTGTGTTCATATGAACGAGGATTTTTCTAAAAGAAATGGTACCCATCATTTGAGCACCACATTCTCCAGTTACAACAATATGATCTGGCCCATGATGATGGAGCCAATAAAGAGGGTGTGGATGAAGTTCATGTGGAATAGAAGGTTCAATAACATCTTTGAAGAATGTTTCATTCTCCATAATAGATGACTCAGCATAAATTACTTTGAATGGTACTTCATTCTTAATCATTGCACATGCAACAGCCGTAGAATCCCAGCCACCCGACCAAAGTAGAGCGACTGGGATATCTAGGTCTCCCTGTTTCTTTTTAAGATCCTTAGCAACTATATCCATACAAGTAGGAAAATCGCCTGGATCTTTCGGCATAGATTGCAATAGTGGTCTTAAGATTTCAGTTTCAAAACCATGATTAGTTTTACCGGTTCTATCGATAAATCTTCCCGTAAAGTAGTCAGTTAAAGAAACTACTTCTTTATTGTACCACAAAGTTGATGGGATGAGGTATTGCATAATTTATTCGCTGGCCGGATGTTTTTTTATGTTTTGGGGGTAGATGAATTTCCATACCCTTTCCTGTAGATACGGAACACGCCATCTGGCTTTCAAATACTTCAACAATACTATAACTACCATTTTCAGCATTGAAGAATATAATTGTTTTTACTTTTGATCCGTCTGGAGTAGCAATATCTGAATTTCCAACTGCTACAATCTTTTCTTTGTACTGTTCACTTTCAAGAGCTTCCACAGTATTATTAAAGTGAGTACAAATTATCGGTTTATGTGATGTTATAACCTTCCCTTCTGGAAAAGGTTGGGCGGCAGTGGCATTAATTGACAGAACCAATATTGCCACTGCTAGCAATATCGTTTTCATTGTTGTCTTCCTTATATAGCAAGATAGTATCTTGCAGTCTGCTTATATATTTATCTTTTTTTGCAGAAAAGATTTGAGGATTTTCACCTTCGACTGCAATTAATACTACAATGTTGTCTATAGGAATACCATACCTTTCTTCGAACATCATTGCATATCCAGTTGTTTGCAAATAATATCCTAGGATCCATTCTTCCTTTTTAGGTTTTCTCGAAGTTTTGAAATCTACTACTGAAAGTTCATCATCCCAATTAGCAATTAAGTCTACCCTGCCTGCGATTCCTAACGTATCAGAATATAGAGATGCTTCTTGCGTTATAACTTCTCCTACATGTTCGGTTATTAAAGGTTTTATGCTATTAAACATTTCAATAGCATCTGGCATCGCACCCTTATATGGATCTTCATTGGCGATATACTTTTCGCACATTGAATGTACATTAGTTCCTCGCCCTGCAGCTTGTCTAGATATTTTATTGGCTGCTTTTTGACCCACTCTTTTCTTCCATTTCTCAATACTATCTTTTGATAATATTGAGAGTACTGAAGTCATAGAAGGATATATGTTTCCTTCAGGTGTTACATATCTTCTAGGACTTCCTTCGATGACTTCTAATTCAAAGCCTTCAAATCCTTCTTTCCAATTAAACATTCAAATTCTTTCCATATTCAAGTACAAATTTCTTTTTAATAAATTCGCGCATCTGTGGATTTTCCTTAACAGTAACTCGTTCCGGAAAATATATCAAACAAAGAGGATCACCTTGTTCAAAATGATATGTTGCATCTTTCTTTTCAAAAAAAGTTAAAATGTTGAAACCCAAACCTTTATTGCTAGATTGCAATTGAACAACACCAGGACAAACCTTAAAAGGCTGATCCTTGTAATAGATTGGATCCATATAGACTAATCGAATTCCTTTCCCAGACATAAAGAAAGGTAACTCAAATTTTATTATTAAATATTTATCGCTAACAGGAGATACCATCTGAGCAGAGTTATGACTATACACTCCTAAGATATTTTCAGATGATGGAGTCTTCCATGTGTACCCGCCATCTGCTTTTGTTTCAAATAGCAGGTCACATGGAAATTTAACTAGATACGAATTTCGAAATAGATCTCGAAATCCTGGACACGCTCTAACAGTTGTAAATGCTTCGACTTCTTGTTTCTTTGTTTGGTCTAAACCAGTCCATAAATCTAAAACAGATTTGGCGCCTTTCAAATAGAAGCCCATATCCTTCCACCAGCTTGGAGTCTTGCTGTGGCAGGGAGTCATTACATCTTCAAATTTTACGTCAATATCGCCTTTTGGCGCATAATAAAAGTTTTTCATATTTACATATAGCCGTGATTAGCCCTTTCAATAATATAGTCTTTGACCATGGCAGATCTTACAATATCTCTAGCCTGGTATTCAACATTGTCGAAATTCTTCATTCGCTTAATAATCTTCATGAAGTCTTGGATGCCTTGTTTTTCATCATCCCATCTAAAATCACTTTGCCTGAAATCGCCAGAGAATATAACTTGGACATTGTCTCCAACTCTTGTGATAATAGAATCGAGTTCATGGAAGTTCATATTTTGACATTCATCAACAAGCACAACACAATTATCTAATGTTATACCTCTAATGAATGAGGTTGATATGAATTCAATCATACCTTTCTGTTTTAGAATTTCATATGCATCGCCACGACCATATAGTTCTGAGCAAATTGCTTTGTATGGAAGTTCATAGGCTGCAGTTTTTTCTTTCTGATTTCCTGGTAGGAATCCCATGTCTCTAGTTGGGACTACCGATCTGACAATAACTAATCTAGTCTTATTTTCATATTGTTCTTCAATATCCTTAAGAGCAAGGTACATTGAGAGGAAGGTCTTTCCGGTGCCTGCCATACCGTGGAGTAATAGGTGTTGACCGCTGAGGTATGAATCTATAGCCTGTTGTTGGCCGTCGGTCATTGCTTCGATCTTCTTAAGATTCATATTTTTTGTCTTTTGATTTTGTTGCCTCTTTATTTTCTTTCGCTGTTTACGATTTAAGTTAGTGTTAATAGCAAAGATATTTTCATAGTCATCATATTCAATCGCGTGAACTTGGTTTTTGCGTGACATGATTTACTCCTGTTAGAGTTAACTATTCGCTTTGTGTTTCTTCCTCCATTTATCAACGGCTGCTCGAGTTTTGGCTGCCTTTCCTCCTTTATCTCCATATCTGCCTGCTAGCTCCGATGTTGGATGCGCCTCAGCAATACGTTGCATATTCTCATTCCAACCGGTATCGTTACGAATACCACCGGTACCGGATATAATATTGACTTGAGTTATAATGGATTTAACGTGAGGGTGTGCCTTGAGAAAGGATTCTTTTTCGGCCATAGACATGACCTCATCCCATTCATGCTCAGTGTGAGTGTTAACAAAACTATACGTAGGCATTTGGTTTCCTCATTTTTATTTATACGTGATACCATTCTGGAATGGCCCGTTTGGTCCACTTTGCAAAAGAAGCCTTTGCTTCATTATAATACTTGCGATAAGATTCAACAGGATCGTTTTCAACAATACATTGTGGATAATGTTTCATTGCAATTGCGAATGGTGTCCTAGGACCAGAAGGTATATTACGAGGACATGAAGAGACAGCATCTCTTAGTTTGTCCCATGTTGAATGTGTTTTACCATAACGAAATTGATATTCCTTTGCCAATGCTTCAAAATGAATAAAGTGCCATGCATAATTGGATGAAGATTCCATTGTCCATACGGTACACGGATGATTAGCATGAACTACATTATACAATACAAATTCTCTTTCATCATTCATAGAATATTTTTTGACCTGACGTTTACCAGATTTAGATGGGCCAATGTATTCATTTCCATCAAGCATTCGATGTGCTGTTGATAACATTTGGCCAGACTCTAAAATCATTTTTACGACATGCTTATCGCATAATGATTGAGCAGCAATTCTAGGATCTTGGTCTACTACAAAAATATTCATCGGTAATGATCTCCTCCAACCCAACCAACTAGACTAATGCGTTCACCTTGGGTTACTGGTGCAACGCGATGCATGATATAAGACGGAAATATAATTAGGGTACCAGGATTTGCAGCTAATTGTTGAATCTTAGGAGCGGTATTAAACTGCATTTCTCCTCCTTCTTCCGCATTTTGTAGAATTAATGAAAAGGATAGCTTTCGTAAAGATGGACGACCTTCACCAATATCCATATGCCAATCATAGTGACCACCAGTTTCTGGATATTTAGTTAGTTGTAGAGGTTCACCAAAGCCGGCAATGTCCATGCGATATCTATAGGTATTACATTCTTGAATATAATGACCAATGTTATCGTATATCCAGGTGGTTGTAGAATTAGGTCTAATCCAATGCAACTGAGATTTCCTCATGGTTTCATCTTCACTAATCCCACCTTGTTTACCAGTTACAGCAGATTCGAATTCAGCATTATCACATACATCCAAAAGTTTCTGGATATGTTCCTGGTCTAGAACTTCTTCATAGGTTATAAACGGAGCCCATTGTTCTAGATAAGCATTACCAATTCCATAACGAGAATTTATTTCAGTTAACAATACACCCTCTTAAAATCATCATAAAACATACCTCTAATATTAGGGGTATCCAATTGTCTAAACCTAACACCTGGATTAAATACAAAAATAAAATCAACCTTAGGATTTTTATTAGCAACCCATTCTAAATATGCAGTCCTATTAGCTCCATCATGAATACTGGCTCTTGTTTCCATAGTATAATTTGGAGTACCATCAAACATATTACTAATAGACTCTGGACCATCAATAAGAAAGTCAAAGCCCAAACACATTAACTTATCATGACCAAGTTTAATAGCTTCTAGCATTGCATTAATACCAGCATTAGATCTAGGTCTATTAGGATTACATTCGGCTGGTTCCCACCTTTCATCATCAGGTGGAAATATAACTTGGGTTTTAGAAGCAGGTTCTCTCATTCCCCAGTCATTTATTTCTTCAATGATGCCATCATCAATAGCAACTAGGTAATCAGGTTCGAAGACACGAAATAGCGCATTACATCCAAAGGTTACACCTTTTATCTGCGCTAGATCAAAGCCTTTTCGACTAGTACCATTACCAATAATATAAGCTTCCATTACCAATCTTTAGCTAGATTAGGAAACGCATCTTTGACTAACGCTGAAGTAATACCTTTATATGGCATCTTTTTATTTTTAATAGATAGCATAAGCCGTGCGTCATCTGGATCAAGCTCCTCAAGGAACTGAATAAACAACTGCTCTCGTTTAATATCCCGTAGGTCTTTATACTCTACAGACTCTACAAAGATATGCAGCTTTCTATGATCAGCCAATAATACATTTTGGCTATCAGTAGATTTTTTATTAGGCTCGTACGGAGGATCACCTTCCGGAAGTAACCATTTAATTTTTGGATCAAAACAAAAACCCAGAACCGCTTTAAGCGCCTGTGAGCTGTTTTGCTGAAGGAAAGTTAGACGTCCATAACGTTTGTCAATTTTAGAGCATTCCTCCAGGATTTCGGCAACACCATTTACCATTTAGAACTCCTGAATATTTTCCATAAGATTTTTCAATTTATTTTTCACAAAGTAATTCAATAGCAATGAACGACTATTGCATTCATATTTATTATATTCTTCTAAGATGTTTTCTTGGATGTCTTTAGGTACATAGTCCAAGTCGACAAGTTGTTGGTTTCTTCTAAAACCTCGTAGCATGCGTTCATCGCAAAAATCCTCTGGTTGTTTAGCCTGCCATAGATCTATTTTCTTGGCAGAAATAGGTTTCTGTCGTTTACCATTTACAAAGGTATCATCATCAGATAAGAAATTAGGTACACCATCACCACGATCTCCACGCATAATATGTTCTGCAATATACCTAGCTGGGTTACTACATCTTAGGAACTTCTTTTGGATAGTAGAATATTGTTCCACATTTGCATATTTTTGTAACTGCATGAAATCTTTATCTGATGATAAAATCAAAATAGGTTCAGGGTCATTACCATTAATACCTAGATGACCATATTCATGACAAAGAGTACCGATAATATCATCAGCCTCTGCACCATCAATTTGTATTACCTTATAAGGAAATACTTCTCTGATCTCGTCCTTAATAGTCTTAAGAACATTAAAGATCATATGCCAGTCTAGATCAGATTTATCTCGATCTTTTTTGCGACTAGCCTTATAATAAGGGAACACATCTTTACGCCAATAATGTCTATCATCGCAGCATATAATGAGTTCACCGTAGTTTTCGTGAAATTTAGTTCGATAGAACCGGATTGTATTAAGAACCTGATGACGGATTAGATCTTCGTCAAGGGTTCCTTTAAAGTGACGACTATTTACGGTTACCATAAGATTGGAAATCATCACTTGGTTTAGATCAACCAATATCATATTACACCTAGCTTTTTTTACTATACTATAATTCTAACATAGTTTCAAACAAAAGTAAATAGCTATGATGCTGGATCGGGGTCTTCGTCTTCAAAGATAGCATTAGTATCCTCAGCAAATTGTTCAATAATGTCTTTAATGTGAGGAGTAAATGGGTGATCTTCTTCAACAGACCAATAGAGACATGATCGTAATGACTCCAATACGTAGCTATATTGCGCAATGAAGTCTTGGCTTTCAACAGGGAACCCATGTAATTGGATCTTTCTATAGATCTGTGATCCCCAATCGTCAATAAGCTTGTCAACAAACTCACGCTTGCGTTCCGACATCTCCCTTCCCAGGTCTTCGCTTGGTGGTTTGTCTGGCTTTCGTTTTTCCAGTGGAAACTGGATAACGTTGTTGCTTGCTGCTGTAGCGGTCATTTCTCTGTCCTTAGCAGTATCATATTACTATTTATACGTGCATTCGGAGTCCGAGCAGCAGTGGTAAGGGTATCCATCAGTTTTGATAGATCTCGCTTTCCTCCTTTAAGGACCTTTGGTAGGACTTCCTCAGGCTTACGGAGCTTTCGTTTTTCCGATTTATCCGACCAATCTTCCAAGGTTGTACCTTTCACTAGCAGACCGACCATCGGATCCTTTGCTCGGTACACCGAGAGTTCCCTGTTCTTGGTATCAAATACCCATAGGGCCTGAGCTCCAATGATCTCTGTGGGTGATACAGAGGCCAGCTTGAACTCATCATCAGTTTCCTTGTATTTGACATCCTTGACTCGTTTTTCAAGAGTGACTGGTTTCTTAGATCGAGTCTTTTTGATCTTCTTGACGTTGTCAGAATACCGAGCTAAATCGCTCATCCACTCATTCATGAACTTAAAGTATCGTCTCTTAACTGCTGGTTTGAGGTGGTCATATCCTTCATTAAGATCTTCATCCAATCCTTCAAACATGAGTTCAACTTCTGTATGAAGAGGCATATAATACTCACGAATAGCTGAAGCATTATTAGGCTTCACATTGTTCTTACCAAGCCAAGCATACATATCAAACTCAAACTTGTAGTCCTTGCTATCATAAAGTTGATCGAGAATTCCTTCAAGCTCAGCAATATGTCCACCAACAATTTCCCGAGTTCGTTCCTGGATAGTCTTTGTAGGCCGTTTAGTCTTAGCCTCCTTCTTTTGCTCAACCACAGTGGTCTTAGCAATTTCAAGAATATCCTTAATCATTCCGTTGAAATACTCCATGGAATCTTCAGGAACACGGTTACCATTCTTGATAAGTGTAACAATAGTACCCATGGTTGGAGAAGCCAACCGCCAATCCGGAAGCTTGTTTAAGAGCTTGGTCTTAGCCTTGTCCTTTTTGAAGTGGAGTCGTACTGCCTTGGCGTGTTCCTTGCCATTGTACATATAGTTATACCAACCGTATGCACGACGATACTCATCCTTAGTCGGTTCGTTGTCTCCCCAATCCGGCTCAGGGCCTAGATACTTTTCATCAAGGGTACGCTTTCCAGCTCTAACCTTCTTCTTTTCGCGTTTTTTACCGCGCATTGCAGTGAGTGCCATTATACATTCTCCTTTAACCAAGGTGGCGTTTCAGTTCCAAATCGTGGAGACCTGGAGCCGTAATCAGTAGGAAACTTTCCATGCGTGTTAGCGGCCGCTGCTGTGCGACCACCTTTACGAGGAGAGTGGTTTACGTTACCACCAGATCTAGAAGGTCCAGACGTAGTGGTATTTTTGATGGTCCCATGACCTCGAGTGCTATACATATCGACTCCAAAATTCATCCCAACTATCTCTAAGCTGCTCAGCCAAAGCTTCTTTACTGTCAACCCAAGGGGCCAAGCCACTATCAAAATCTTCTGGATCATTCACACCAAGAGCGACAACCGAAGCAGCTTCTGGCTTTGCCATCATGATAGATACAAATTCATCTACACATTCGGACTCGCCTATTACAGTTTGTGCTTCAGACCAGAACTTTTCGTCTTGATCCATCATGAAACTTTTCATCCTGGACATTATGCAGCCTCCTTCATGTTGAATGGGTTGGAAGGAAGCTCCAAGAAACCGAAGCTATCTACCACTGAAGCAATCCCAGCTTCGTCAACGATGATATCGCCAACTGAAACGCTGTACATCGGAGCCAACCGCTCGATGTTCTCTTCAGGACCAACGTTACCGATGTGGAAAACGCCGTTCAGATCAGCAGCCTCAATGTTTGAGACGTGGCTGTAGAGGTATGCAGCACGCTCTACGTCTTTGATGCGCTTGGCACCATTGTCGTCGCTAAACGGCATGGTTACTGCCAGCTTATGCTGATAGTAGGCTGGGACCTCATTAGAGGTGTTGATCTCGTTGACCTGATCGTCTGTGAGATGGATTTGGTAGAGTTTATATTTCATAATTTGCTTCCTTGTTATCATCTTATATATAGATTCTACCATAAAACGGAGCAAATGTAAACAAAAAAGTGCACAAAAAAAACCAATGAAATCAATGGCTTGTGATTTTTTTACCTAAGCCATTGAAAACATTGGAAACTTTTTTCACTTTTTTTATCAAAGAATATCAATTACTTGCGACAATTGACTCTAGCAGACCTCTCCATTCAGCCGCTCGTAGGTCCCAATTGTAAAAATTGTCTATATACATCTTCTGAAATTTGAGCTTTTCCTGATGCTGGGTATCATGATAATTCGAAATTGCCATTTTGAGTACGTATGCAAAATGATTGATATGTTCAGATGGATCTTCGTGCCATGGATACTGTAGACCAAATCCCGCTGAGGTTTCAGGTAGAGCAGCTAGAGATGGATGGACTACCGCACATCGAGCAGACATAGCTTCGATCAAAGCGATACATGAAGTCTCCTGCCAGATAGATGGGTATGCGAAAATATGCGCATCCTCTAGAGCTTTCCTTACTTCACTGTTCGGTCGAGCTCCATGGTATGACATTTTGGGATGATCCTTAATTCTCTGGAAGAGTGGCTTGAAAGGCTCATCACGCTGTCCCCAGCCGTATATATCAAAGGAGGAATATACATCCAAATGCAGATCATGTGTCCCAGAGAGGTCGCTACAGATATGCTCGAAAGCAGGAACCAATAATTCTAGGCCTCTATGAGGTGTAGTATGGTAGATCAAATTGATCCGATCTTTCGGTTTTGTATGATCTGGCAGAGGTTCAATAGCATTCTTAAGGACAAGCGATTCTCTATATGGTACTCCAAGTCCAAAATGATAGGTAGAGAACTGCCAATTAGATACGAAAATCAGTTTCTTAAATCGTTCTCTAGACTTTGGGTCCTTAAGATGATTGACTTCAGGATCTTGAAACAAATCATGTAGCCATAGAATATTATGTTTGTCTTCTGAGACATCCCTAACACGGCTAGGAATAATATTGAATTGCTCAGTCAAAGTTTCTGGAAGGCGTTGTACTAAACCTTCCATCATCATTTCAGTACCACCTTTAGCTCCGACTACAGTACCTGAATTACTGACATCACCAAAGCTAAATGTAGAATCGTCTTTTTTAGTCGTTACTTTCAAGGGCATCGTAATTTGGTCCTTCAAACAAAAGAGATACAGGAGTAAATGGAACCTCTATTTTACAGATCTGTCGTAAATGAAAAGACCTCCACCCCTCTTTATCTAAATCCCATACAGCAAAAGGACCAGGAATATCAGGTTTCTTCATAACTCCACCGTTCTGCTGAACTGAATTATCAGACGGAATAAGATCATCATTAAGAGTACATCGCATGACTCTCATTTCGCCGTCCAATTTTTCAAATGTGACAACTACTTCTTCATGATCTTTAAATATACCTAGGACATCACCCTTATTCTTTAACAGGTTGTCCGCATTTTTCTGTTCCATATACACCTTCCTCGGATACGCAATCATCTCCAAAGCTTTCCCATTTGAAGTTAGCCCTCATTTGCTTTAGGCGTTCCAAATGTTGTTTCTTTGCAGGATAGTTTGGGTAGACCACCAGCGTCTCCGTAGATCTACAAGATATAAGCTTGCAGAAAATAGGAGACGCGATGGCACCTACAATCGTGAAAGGATCAAGAGCTTTCGCCGGACTTACCAAACTCAAGCTCATGAAGAGCGCGAGCATTGGAATCATCATCCTTGTGTGATTTTTCGACAGCATCGTCCAATTCCCTCCAGCCTTTAGTGGCCTTCAATTTACTATAAAGAATACGATCCTTACGAATACGATTCATGATGATCTTGGTAGCTTCTGCATCAGAGTACTCAAGGAGAACATACACTCGGTACTTATTACCTGCTGTATAGACCTCAATTTCTTTCTGACTATAACCAGAAACATCAACATCAGCAATGAGATTCTTCATAGCCTTTTCAAGTTCATGGGCAACCGTCATATCACGGCCTTGACCAACCTTAGCAACATAGGACTTCATTTGTCCACGTAGCTTAGATTTAATTCTGTCTGCCAGAGTGAACTTAGCATTAAGAGTGGCCGAGTCAACAGATAACTGGAGACTTGGAGATACCGAAGTACCAACCGCATATACGGAACCATCCTCTTCCGGCATTTTCTTAAACCAATCCGGAACTAATTCAACCTGACGCTTAACGACATCGCGTTCAAACTTATATTGAACGGTATCGACTGGCGGTTTAAGACTCGTAGTTGCAGAATTACAAGCTGCGAGCGAACCTACCATTAGTGCTAATGCACTAGTTCTTAGTAGTGATTGTTTCATTCTTCACCTCTTTCACTTCGGCTTCCGCCGGCTTTTCTTGCCAAGCAGTTACCTTTTCACCTAGGTGCTGGACGTCTTTACCAACACCACTGATGGTATTACCACACGCACTAAGAGCGCATGCCATAACCATAACCATAACAAATTTAGCGTTCATTACAAACCTCTTTGAATGCTAGGACACGATAGCCTTCAACCATGACCGGCATATGTACCTTGCGGCACTTAGCAACCGGTCCTACATTGGAATATCGCATCCGGCCATCATAAGGACGCGCCCAATTTCCAATATTACGTTTAATAAGCTTATGCCGTAATCTTTGTGGCATATAAGTAATCGTCATATTGGAGTCGTAGTTCGTGTTATAAGTAACTTGAGTTTCTATCGGTTCAAGAGTAACTGTCTCTTTTTTAACAATCTCTCGAGGTTTCTTCTTAGGTTCATCTAAAGGTTCAATATCGACCTTTGGTTTTGGATGAGCCACAACTGAAGGACCAGGCTGTTGCCCGCACTTCATAGTTGAGGATCCATTAAAAACTTGAGGAGAGTTTAAGGACAAGAGCCTCTCCTTAGCTCTATCTTCTGCATGACCACAAGCATCATTACGAGACATCTCTGGTCCAAACGTAAACATACCAGATTCTTCGTATTCCTTGCCGTCAATTGTACCTTTAACAGTAATCCTACAAGATTGCAGCTCTTTTTCTTTATCAAGATCAATAATGAGCCGCTTTACAACTTCAGATTTTTCAATCTTATGTTCAAATTTTGTAAAGGCTTCTTTATTGAAGGCGCATTTACTGTCAGCATATGCAGCCGGAATAAGAGCTGTGGTGGCAATTAAGCCATACAATAACGGTTTCATCTTGTAGTACATCCAATTTTTTGAAGCTCTACTTTGTATCCATCCTTAAGAAGAGCATTCACTTGTTCAGGACCGCGATCCTGGATAACTTCACCCCAACTAGAGATAAAGCCTTTGCATTCATCCATGGTATCAAAATGCCGCGATAAAACATGAATGGTCTCCTCTTGTTTTAGACCTTCAGGATCATAGAGCGTAAAGGCCAGGAGGAGTGCGATCGTCTTCACTCAGCGAGTCCGTAAGATACCCTTACGCGTACACGGTCCCCTACATGAAATTGACGACTTGTACGTACAGTACCGGTTTTACCTTCGGCTTCGTACGATACATTGTAACCCACAACACGTTCTTCATTAGTGCTAGTGTATTTTGTTGAACAACGGTTTTGAGTAATAGTACCTGCAGGCTGTCTTTGGCCAGATCCAAGAACCTGATTACCAATTACACCTCCAAGAATAGCACCACCGACTGTAGCAACTTTATTGCCACGTCTTTTTCCAATCTGATTACCAAGTATTCCACCGGCAATAGATCCAACAATGGTACCAGGATTGACCCAGTCGTTTTGACCTTGCGATTCAGTATAAACCGGTACCTCAACGGGATAGCATTCCCGATAAGGTTTCTGAATCGTAACGATCTTAGTGACTGGGCTGACTGCCGTTACCTGACCTTCGGTAACGTAGCTTTCTGCGAGAGCAGGAGTGCTTAGCAGGGCAATTGCAGCCGTTGCCATTAGAGTTCGTTTCATAATTTCACCTCATATTTCATCATCATAATTATTATACTACCATACTTTTAAGCAAATGTAAACGATTAATTTCACTTTCTTTCAATAAAAATAACAAGCCATTGAAAACAAAGGAAACATTTTTTAACTGCCTCCTCCGGTCATACACTCGTCGACATATCTTAAAAGATCTGTATACCCACCGATGTGTTGACCCCACATGATGATCTGGGGCCAGGTATTTGCATTGAAATTCTCTTGGAGGAAGGACTTATCTACCTTCTCGACCTGAAAAGGTACTGCCCTATCCTCCAAGACTTTGATTGCTGCATCACAGTAATTACACCAATCACGAACATAGATAATGTTACCCTTGCTCATTCAGGCGTTGCTTTCATCATGTAGGGCTTAGGAGAACCCCAGACCTGATTGGCCGGAACTCGAATGAAACGAGCTTTAGTCTCATTCTTATTCGGGTTAGGAATAGTCAACATGACTTTCTTCCCTTGTAGCCAAGCCTCTTGTTTATGGAGGATTGTCTGCAGAGGAGTCCAATCCGACTTCCTGTGCTTACCGTTAACGACATTACGTCGCTCACCTTTCGAAGTCTGAGACGCTCTTGACTTCTTTCGTTTTGCCATTTCAATGTATCCTCTTATATTTGCGAATGAGTGTTTTGATTACAATACTCCAATAATCAACACCCCAAGTTGATCCAGATGCTCTGCATCTATTGTGTGCTTTTACCGCATTACCGATCAGGTACGAGATCCTGTCTTCTTTGAGCGGCAATACGGCTGATTTTTCATATCCCATTTGTACACCTCACAGTCCATTTTGATGAGAACGTCGATATATTCGTCTTGAGAAAGACAAAACGTTTGATGATTAAGAATATATCCATAATTACAATCTTCTTGAGTAATGATAGAAGCTGCATGTTCCGTTGAAGTTTTACCGGTCTTTAAGACCAACCCCGCATCTAAAACATAGCTCCCGACCGTTACTGGCCAAGGGATTGCACACCCCTGTAAAAGAAGAGCTAACAAGACAATGGTGATACGCATGACTCATTATTTATACGTACTTTGACCCCAAGCTAAATGAGCTATCTGGTATCTGTACAAGATTACCATTTGCATCATATCGAATGACTGGTGTTTCGCAGATAGAGATAACTCTCTTCCATTTAGTCTCATAACTTATTCTGTTCTCCCAATAAGGAGAGACAGGATTTACAGGCGGTAGCGGTTCTATCATCAGTGTATTGTCCCATGTAGTTTTTGTTCAAGGCTTGCTCGTAATTGAGGAATCGATTCGATTACCTCGTGAGAAAGAATGGCGGCAATATCTTCATCTCTTAAAACAACAGTATAGAGCTGAACAGCCGTTTTTAACATGATCGCCGATGCCATATAGACATTTTCTTTATTTTCCGTATGTGGCGTAAGTAGATCCCAAAGCTTCTGTTGGAAATCTATCATATCCATATCCAGTTCTGCATCTTCGAAATGCGTTACTTCTAGATCATCGAATTCGTCCATTATCCTCGCCTCATTCTTGCTATGTCGACCGCATCATCTTTACGGCTTACGGGAACAGCATTACTCTTATGCATCTGAGCAATACCAATGATCTTATCACCGGAATATATATTAGGCTTTGCCTTTGCCATCGACGGATTCCAGGTCGGTTTGTTGGCGCTCTCGGCAGGACTCGAACCTGCGACCCACGGTTTAGAAGACCGTTGCTCTATTCCAACTGAGCTACGAGAGCTCGCATGACGCGAAGCTAGGTTCGATTTTTTTACTGTAGATGAGCGGTTTGCAGTAGAGATTCCGTGTTTTGCTAAGAACTTCTCATGTTCCCTAAGAGCTGCTTCCTCACGTTTGGTCGTTTTCTTCTTACGCCTCTTACGAGTATTGGTAGTTGTATAGTATACTGGCAATAAATGCATAGTCATTAGTCAGTAAATCCTTCACCCTTAAAGAAATGATGTAACCTGTGCTTAAAGACTACCCATAGTAGCTTTGGCAGATTATCTTCCTCGTATACTCCGTTATCTACGTATAACTTCAAAACAAACTCTCAATCGTAAAATCAATACTCTTCAAGTATATCATAAACGCTACAACAGCAAGGATTCCAGCTATAGCGTACCTCTCCCAATGAAACACTATTGGTAGCCTACGCTCAAAGGATCCATGTGTACATAAATGCTCGCGAGTACCATGGCAATTCCAATTACTGTATAAAACACTACGTTCTCTCTCATATTCTCTAACCCTTTCTCTCGCCCAGGTCTAGATGGATTTTTTATCTGACCGATCTTGCTAGGGCCCTTTATTATCGGCCCTATGCCCTTCCGAGATTAATAAATTATTTTTATGCCTTATGCCTTAAATAATGTCAAGTACTATTATAATCTATAAAGCGCACGTTGTAAACGACTAATTTGCGTTCATATAA